>Ga0068860_100000559_pt1 | contig 45258 bp, 38 predicted proteins | sample KBSSwiS32_FD_66597 | JGI IMG/M metagenome (GOLD analysis project Ga0068860, IMG submission 66597) | Switchgrass rhizosphere microbial communities from Kellogg Biological Station, Michigan, USA - KBS Switchgrass S3-2 | ecosystem: Host-associated > Plants > Roots > Rhizosphere > Soil ... | reverse complement strand
GCGAAGGCAAGAACCCAACTGCCGAAGCGTCCATGTTCTACGTCGCGTACTTCAAAGACGGCGGCAAGGACAGTGGCGGCAAAGGCAGCCGACCTGTCACCTTTATATTCAACGGTGGCCCCGGGTCCGCATCCTTCTGGCTTCACATGGGCGCATTCGGCCCGCGCCGGATCGTAACCTCCACGGATGTCCACACTCCGGCCGCGCCCTATTCCCTCGTCAACAACGGCTCCAGCCTGCTGGATGCATCCGACCTCGTATTCATTGACGCGCCGGGAACTGGATTCAGCCGCATTGCCGGCAAGGACAAGGAGAAAGCGTTCTATGGCGTCGACGCGGACGCTTACGCATTCTCAGAATTCATCTCGCAGTTCCTGTCGAAGTACGCACGCTGGAATTCACCGAAATACATCTTTGGCGAAAGCTACGGTACGCCGCGGGCCGCGGTGTTGGTCAACCAGCTCCAGTCCGATCGCTCCATCGATTTCAATGGCGTGATCCTGCTCTCGCAGATTCTGAACTTCGACCTGAGCCCCGATCGCCCCGCAGGCAATCCGGGTATCGACGTTCCCTACCAGACCGTGTTGCCAACCTACGCGGCCACGGCCTGGTACCACAAGAAATTGCCCGCGGAGCATCCGAACATCGAGCAGTTCCTGACGGAGGTCGAACAGTTCGCGATGGGTGAATACGCCCGCGCGCTGGCTGCCGGATCCGATCTGTCGGCCAGCGACAAAGCCGCGGTCGCAGAGAAGCTGCATCAGTACACCGGTCTACCTGTCGACTACATTCTGAAGGCCGATCTGCGCATCGACGGTGGCGAGTTCCGCCAGACGCTCCAGGGCGCCGACGGCATGTCCACCGGTCGTCTCGACTCCCGCTTTTCCGGCCCCGAGCTCGACCCGTTGGCCCAGCGCGCTGAATACGACCCACAGGCATCAGCCCTGGGCTCCGCCTACGTTTCAGCGTTCAACGAGTACGCACGCCAGCAGCTGCACTACGGCGAAGGCAAGTCCTTCAAACCCAGCATCCGCACGTTCGCCACCTGGAATTTTTCACACCAACAACCCGGCCAGAACATGATGCCCATGTCCTCGCGCCAGGGCACCAACGTGATGCCGGATCTGGCCAACGCCATGAAGGTCAACCCGAACCTGAAGGTTCAGTTGAACGCCGGCTACTTCGACCTCGCCACGCCCTTCTACCAGGGCGTGTACGAGTTGCACCACCTGCCGATGCCCAACAGCCTCCAGGCCAACATTGAATATAAATTCTACGAGTCCGGTCACATGGTCTACGCCAAGGAGACCTCGCTGAAGATGCTCCACGACAACGTGGCAGCGTTCATCAAGCGCACCAGCAACTCAAAAGAGTAATCGGCCGACCCGCAGCCCGAATAAACGACCCGATCGACCGCCGCCGGGCCTCTCAGCCGGCGGCGGTCCGGTGTTGGATCAGGTCCCACAGGTTCCCGTACAGGTCTTTGAAGACCGCCACGGTTCCGAACGGCTCCTCGCTGGGCCCTCGCACAAACACGACGCCTTTGGCGACCAGATTCCGGTAGTCGCGCCAAAAGTCGTCAGTATTCAAAAACAGAAAGACACGTCCCCCGGTCTGATTGCCTACCCTGGAAACCTGCTCATCACCTACCGCGCGCGCCAGCAGCAGCCGCCCCTCCCTGGCACCTGGAGGGGCGACGACAACCCAACGCTTATTTTGCTCAGCGATATAGGTGTCTTCGATGAGCTCAAACCCCAGTGTCCCGAGGTAGAACTGCAATGCCTCGTCATAGTCGCGAACAACGAGCGCGGTCAGGCTGATGTACTGCATGGCTCAGTGCAATGACTCGGGCACCCAGGTATAACCGTCCTTCTCCTTCACGATCTTGCCGACGCCGGGAAAGGGAAAATGCTCCCCGTACAAGCGCTGCCCGGATGTAGCCGACTGCGACACGAACGCAACCCGGCTCGCGGCACCCGTCTCCTGGTCTAGATCAAACGAGATTTTCCACGCAGGCTTGCGCACTGACACAACGTAACTGTGCAGCGTATCGCCGAACACCAACAGAGTGTTGGTACCCGAGATGATGCGGTAAGCGGAATGTCCCGGGGTATGTCCCTTGACCGGCACCGCTTCGACGACACCCGGCAGAATCTGGGCTCCCGGTTCAAAAGGCACCACTTTCGGGCGGATCGCGCCGACGAGCGTGGTGACCTGTGGAAGGCCGAAGTTCTTTGCGGTTTCAGGACTCATCCCGCTCAGCCACTGCCACTCAGGGGCGGACATATGAATGGCTGCATTGGGGAACGCCAGTGCGCCCGCTGGTGTCACGAGCCCGCCAATGTGATCACCATGAGCATGCGAGATGAAAATGTCCGTGACCTTCGCCGAGTCCTCACCTGCCGCGACCAGGGCCCCCTGCAGCTTGCCGGTAATGTCACCGAAGTTGCTTCCAGCGCCTGTATCGAACAGCAATACGCGCTTGCCCGCGTGAACGAGCAGCGGCTGAACACTGAACTCGAAGTGATCTCCCGGCGCTCCGCTACTTTTGAGCACCGCGGCCACATCCGCCGTTGGCTGCCCGACCAGGAAACTCTTGCCGTCATTCGGTTCCTGCAACACGCCGTCTTTGAGCGCCACAGCGTTATAGCTACCAATCTTGAACGCCTGGTACTTCGCATCCCCCGCGGCAGATGCACCACTTCCCATTGCAATCGACAGTAATGCCAAACCCACCATAGTCATTTTCATGCACGAGTCCTCCGCTGTGTCGCGAATCCTACCAACGGCACTCTCGTCATTGCATCTATCGAGCGAGCGACGCGCCCACCCCCGCCCCGCTTCGGCGGCATGCCGGTGCTGGAAAGCACAAAAGCGGCTCGATTGCTCAAGACCGCCCCGGACGGTGGCGGCAACCTATGTCGAATGTTCACCCCACAACACGGAAGAGGAAGCGATCATGGCGTCCAAGCAGCAGAAAATCAGCATCGTTTTTGTTCACGGCCTCTGGGCTGACGGCTCGTGTTTCAACAAGGTGATGCCGGGCTTGTTGGCGGACGGGCACGAGGTTATCGCCGCTCAGTACGGGCTCAATTCCTTAGCGAGTGACGTCGCCACGGTTAAAAGCTCTTTGCAGCGGGTCAGTGCTCCGGCTTTGCTCGTCGGTCACTCGTACGGCGGAACGGTGATAACCGCTGCTGGCACGGACCCTCGCGTTACCGGACTCGTCTATATCGCCGCGCTTGCGCCCGATAGCGACGAAACGTCGCAGAGTCAGCAGGATCAATTTCCAAGAACCGAGGTCTTCTCGCACGTCGAGGTCCAGAACGGGCGCGCCTGGATGGCAAAAGATGGCATCAGCGCCTTTGCGGGAGACTTGCCCGAGGAAGAGCAGAAGCTCGTCTGGGCGACCCATCAGGCACCTGACGCCGATCTGCTCAACCAGAAGGTGGCAGGCACTGCCTGGAAATCAAAGCCGAGCTGGTACATCCTGGCAACCCAGGACCGCACGGTGAACCCTGAGCTGCAACGGTTCGTGGCGAAGCGCATGGGCGCGAAAATCGCGGAAGTCGCCAGCAGCCACGTCCCGATGCTGTCGCAACCCAAGTTCGTTCTCGATGTCATCCGCGATGCCGTCAAAACACTCAGCAGCGCGACGCAGAACACCCATTGAGCCTGCGCCAGCGCGAGGGAGTCATGCGTTCCACCCGGCTGAAGGACCGGGTGAACGCCGGCTGGTCGCAAAAGCCACATAGCTGAGCGATCTCTGCAAGTGACTTTCTCGTCTGCGCAAGAAGCGCTTTGGCCCGTTCCAGACGCAATCGAATGAAATACTGATGCGGCGACAGGCCAAAGCTCTTGCGAAAGCTCCGTGAGAACTGCCGCTGCGACAACGAGCACGCCGTTGCCAACTCGCTGAGGGTGACATTGCCACTCACATGCGCCCGTAGGATCTCCTCAGCGCGGATCTTTTGCCAGTTACGCAGCCCGTGCCCAGCCTGCGGCGCGAGGCTCGCAGGGTCACAATATCTCTGCAGGATATGCGCACCCAACAACGACGCAATGAGCATGAGGTTGCCGACAGAGCCGTTCGCGGACAGTATCGAGCGTGTCAGTTGCGCTACCACCAGATCCTCGTTGAAGAAGCACTCCCGCAGGCAATACTGCGTCGACACTTCATTCTCCAAAGCAACTCGCTGCAACAGCGAGCGCGCCAGGTAATAATGAAGGCAGTCGAAGGGTCCGCGAATCCGCAGCTCCACTGAGCGCTGCAAGTCCAACACAGTCGTGGCGAATGGGATCCCCTTGGCAACTCCGATCTCGCGTCCGTCATACCGCGCATGCCACTGCCCCATGGCCGTCGGCGCCAGTGGCACCCATACCAGAAATGCATCGCGCGCCGGGAGCATGGGCGCCGGGCCGACTGATCCGGATCCGCTGCGAAACCGCATCACCGCGAACTCGGCCGCCCCGTCCGGATCGACGGACTGGTGATGGTACTCAGGTTCTCCAAAACCCGCAGCCCACACCAATCCGCCATTGACTGGACGACGCTCCCTCACGACCACCAGACTCCGGTTACCTCAGTGGCCGCATGATCATCTTCACCGGGCTGCGCAAACCAAGACTTTGTATGATCGAGCCATACCTCCCAGGCATAGGTCCGCACCCATGGAACTGAGGCACCTCAGATACTTCGTGGCCATCGCTGAAACAGGCAGCTTCCGTCATGCGGCCGAGCGGCGCCTGCACACCTCCCAGCCGTCATTGAGCCGGCAGATTGCCGAGCTCGAAATGGAAGTGGGCGTGAAGCTGCTGGAGCGCCGGGCACGCGGCGTCACGCTGACAGCCGCCGGGCGGGTATTCCTGGATCACGCCCGACTGGCGCTCCTGCAAGTCGACACGGCCGCGGAAGCGGCCCGTATGGCCGAGCGCCCCGGCAAGCCGGTATTCGTAGTTGGATTTCTGATCGGGCAGGAAGTCGGATGGCTGCCCGAAACGCTGCGCATCCTGCGCGAGGAAGCGCCCGAGCTGGAAGTTATGATTCTGAGTCAGTCTTCACCGGAGCTCGCCTCCGCGCTGATGCGCGGCAAGGTCGATGTAGCATTTCTTCGCCGGGAGAAAACGACCACCGGTCTTGCCTTCCGGTTGCTGGCTCCCGAGCCGCTCGTCGTGCTCCTGCCAGCCGGCCACCGGCTCGCCAGATTCAAGACCATCGCTCCGCAGGAGCTGGAGCGAGAGATCTTTATCAGTCCCGCGCGAATGGCGCCGGTGCTGAAATCGGTGATCGACGACTACGCGAAGAAAGCCTGCGTCACCTTGAAGGCAGGCGCTGATGCCGAGAATCTCTCCGCCGCGATGTCGCTGGTCGCCTCCACCGGCGGTTTCACCCTGTTCCCGATCTATGGGCAAAACATGTTGACCCGTTCCGTGGTGGCCCGCCGGCTGCGGGGCGAGCAACCCACCATCGACCTGATGATGGGCTACAGCGAATCCAACCAATCCCCGGTCCTCGCACGACTGCTGGCTCGTACCGACGAGCTCGTCGCCAAGGTCGCTCAAAAGACCTAGGCGCCTGTCCGACAGGCTCCTAAAGGAAATTGTTGGGCCAGATCATCGTTCGCCACATGTGGGCGACCGGTGAAGCATCGAAGCCGAGCCCCTCTTTGGGCTCCTTGAAATTGCGACCGATGATGTCAGTGAAAATTTCCGGGTCGATGGCGACGCTGTCCTGGAAGGAATACAGGTCATAGATGGTGATGAGGCGCGAGGTCATGTACCAACGGTGCGCGCGGGCTTCGCGGTGGGCCTGTTGGATGTAGTCCGGCGGTTCGTAGTCCGGACCGAAGAACTTGTTGTAGGCATCCGGATAGTTGAAGCCGACGGTCTCGTCGGCAAAATAACGCAACGCCTGATGATATTTGATCGCCCAGGCAACCTCCTCACTGACATACGGCCCCACGAACTGCGCGCTCCAGTAACCATGTTCGGTTCGCATGAACGCGCCATTGGAGATGTCGTGCAGGAGGCAAGCGATGATCACCTTCTCGTCCTGGCCCGCATCCAGGGCAGTCTTTGCACTCTGCAGCAGATGGCGGTAGGTGATATCCGTAAAGCGCAAACGGAAGAAGTCGAGCAGCTTCGGCGCCTTGGGCATCCGCGGCAATGCCGGATTGTCGCCCATCATGAAGACACGCTCAGGTGACATACGCGCGAGCATCGGCGCTTCCATGTTCGGCTGGCCCGTGCCCAGGGCATTGATGGGCTGAGGCAGAATCATCCGCTCGCGGCCCTGCTGGGGATATGCCTCAGTGTCGAGTGTCTTGTCGTCCATGCGAGATATGGTGCCAATCCCGGTATCATTAGGCAAAGATGGACCGATTGAACGTCAAGCGAACGATAAAGCTCACGGCGCTGGTGCTTGGCGCCGTCATTGCCGGGTGCGCCAGCGAGCACACGAACGGCCCCGGGATCAGTGAGGCCGACGCACACACCCTCATCGAGCAGTCTCTGCCTGCAACGGTGTCGGACAAGCCCGGCTGGACTGAAGACATCTACGCCGCCTTCTACGCTCAGCAGATCGAGCCGACGAAGGAAAACGTGTGTGCGGTCGTGGCCGTCATCACCCAGGAATCGAATTTCCAGGTGAATCCGGCCGTGCCCGGGATGTCGCAGATTGCATGGAAGCAAATCCACGAACTTGCAGCCCATTCGATGGTGCCGTGGATGCTGGTGAAGGGAGCGCTGGATCTGAAGTCGCCGACCGGGCGCACCTACAGTGACCGGATCGACCACGCCAGAACCGAGAAGGATCTCAGTGACATCTACGAGGACATTATCAACTCGGTCCCGCTGGGACACACACTGTTTGAAAATCACAATCCCATCCGCACCCGGGGTCCGATGCAGGTGAATGTGTCCTTTCTGAAGCAGACGCCCGCGGCCCGTAACTATCCCTACAACGCGAAAGGCGATCTCGCGGATGAGTTGTTTACGCGCCGGGGCAGTGTCTACTTCGGAGTGGCCCACCTGTTGGGCTATCGCGCGCCCTACCCCCGATATCTCTATCGCTTTGCAGACTACAACGCAGGTCAGTATGCCAGCCGCAATGCTGCCTTCCAGAGCGCGTTGGCGACGGCCTCGGGCAGACCTGTAACACCAGACGGTGCACTGTTGGGAGACACCGAGTCAGCAGCCCGTGGATTGCGCGAAAAGCTCAACGTCAGCGATGAGGACATCCACAGCGCGCTCGAGGAGAGCAAGAGCGCCGATTTCGAGCGCACTACCCTGTACAAGAGGGTGTTCGAATTAGCGGCACACGCACGGAAACAACCGGCGCCTCAGGCAGTCGTGCCCAAAATCAGGCTCCAGGGCCCAAAGCTGTCGCGCACTCTGACGACGGACTGGTACGCACATCGCGTCGATGGCCGGTTCCAACAGTGCCTGAAAAAATCGCCATAGACCCAACCTATCGCGGCCATCCAAACAGCTCATTGGCCCTTCCGCCGAAGTGCGGCGGAGAATGCACTCCATACAGAAAGATTGGAGTGACCCGTATGTACGACACCCGAAACGATCTACCCGCCTCCGTGCGGACACCGATCGTGAACCTGCTGAACAACCGGCTGGCTGATGCCATCGACCTGGGGACCCAGGCCAAGCAGGCCCACTGGAATGTGAAGGGTCCCAACTTCATTGCGCTCCATGAGCTGTTCGATCAGATTGCCGAGCACATTGAGGACCACGTCGATACGATCGCCGAGCGGATCACAGCCTTGGGCGGCACGGCCAACGGAACGATCGCCGCAGTATCCCGCACATCCACCCTGACACCGTACCCAACTGAAATCACGGAAGGCGTGCAGCACGTTGATGCCCTCTCCAGCGCAGTGGCCAGCTTTGGAGCCAAGGTGCGAAAGGCAATTGACGAAGCCGCCAAGGCAGGCGATGCCGATACCTCGGATCTGTTCACGGGCATTTCCCGGGAAATCGACAAGGATCTCTGGTTCTTAGAGGCACATCTTCACGCAAAGCGGTAACCCTCGGGAATGAAAGCTGCGGCGCAGGCCAAGTCCAGCTAACCTGCGCGCAGTTTTCCGGGGGAATTCACCATGCGGATGGATGATCAGGGCGAGAGCCGGAACGTCGAGGACGTACGCGGCTCCAGCGGCGGTTTCCGGCCCGTTCACGGCATCAGTCTCGGCACCGTGGCGGTAGCACTCATTGCCGGCTGGGTATTCGGCGTCAACCCTCTGCAGATTCTTGGCCTGTTGAGCGGCGGGACAGGCAGCAGTGTCCAGGCCCCGGAGCAACCCGGACAAGCGCCTCCCGAAGGCGATACACAGGCGAAATTTGTATCGCAGATTTTACGCAGCACCGAGCAGGTTTGGACCACCGCCTTCCAGGAGCGCGGTGCGGCCTACCAGGAACCGAAACTACGCCTGTTCCGCGATAGTTATCCGACGGCCTGCGGGATGGGTGAGGCGGCGGCAGGGCCCTTCTATTGCCCGCGTGATCACATCGTCTACCTGGACCTGTCGTTCTTTGACATCATGACCCAACAACTGGGCGCCCCGGGCCAGTTCGCGCACGCCTATGTCATCGGCCACGAAGTCGGCCATCACGTGCAAAACCTGTTGGGGATCATCGAGAGAGTCGACGCGCAACGCGCGCGTGGCAGTGACGCTCAGTCGAATGCATTGAGTGTCCGTCTCGAGCTGCAGGCAGACTGTTTCGCCGGTGTCTGGGCCACCCGGTCGCAGAAAGAAACAGGCTGGCGGTTGGAAAACGGCGATATTGAAACCGCGCTGAACGCAGCATCCCAGATTGGCGATGACACGCTTCAGCGCAAGTCGCGCGGCACCGTGGTGCGTGAGTCCTTCACTCACGGCACCAGTGCGCAGCGCGTTTCGTGGTTCAAGCGAGGCGTCGAAAGCGGTCAGATCGACTCGTGTGACACCTTCGCCGCACAGCTCTGACCGTTACTTGGCCGCCGTCACCGCGCGGCCACCGCTTCAACGGTTACTTTGGCACCTTGCCGGCGGTAGCCGCGTTACCGCTGGTACCGCAATCGACCCCACCGTTTGGCTTCGGCCGGGCTGAGCTGCACCCAGTGCCCGCATCCGGCTTCTTACCCGTATTGCCTGTATAGGCCTTCTGCTTCTCCGCGGACCTACCCTGCGGGGTCTTAGGCGCGCCCGTGGTACTGGGCGTAGCCGAAGGATCCGCTTTTTGAGTGGACGTCGGCGGAGTCGGCTGCGAGGCGGCCGGATTTGGAGGCGTTGCCGCGCTGCTTTGCGCAAACGCAGCCGGCACGAGCAAGGCCGACCCCACCAGTCCCAACAAAACCGTTCGTTTCATAAAGGTGCCCCTCCTCATTGCGTGGCTCCCATCGTGCGATGAGCTGCGGGGATCGGTAATGGTCGCGATTCTTCAAAGCGTGTCAGACGGGTCTGATCTTGTATCATCGCCGCCATGACCTACTGCGTCGGTATTCTGCTCAACGAAGGCGTCGTCTTCGCGTCGGACTCACGAACGAACGCTGGCGTCGACAACATCGCATCATTCTGCAAAATGACCGTATTCGAGCGCCCGGGCGATCGTGTCATCGTTCTACTGAGCTCCGGCAATCTCGCGGGCACGCAGGCAGTCGTCAGCCTGCTCAAACAGCGCGGCGAATCCAGAGACTATCTGTCCAGAGACCATCAGTCCAAGGACCATGACATCGCCAACATCTGGACCGCGCGGACGATGTTCGACGTCGCCACGGTCGTCTCAGATTCGGTGCGAGCTGTGGAAAGACGCGATGGTGAACACCTCGCGACCAGCGCGACGCCCTTTAACGCCTCATTCATCGTCGGGGGCCAGATCAAAGGCGAGCCCCCTCGCCTGTTCCGTACGTTTGCCGAAGGCAACTTCATCGAAGCCGGCACGGAGACGCCCTTCTTTCAAACGGGTGAAGCCAAGTACGGCAAGCCCATCATCGATCGGGTCATCAGTCCTGCGACGAGTCTGAGCGACGCCATGAAATGTGTGCTCGTGTCATTTGACTCGACGATGCGCAGCAACCTCTCCGTGGGCATGCCCATCGACCTCGTGTGTTATGACCGGGACGCCCTGTGCATCAGAACCCGGCACCGCTTCGCCCCAGGCGATGCTTATTTCACATCACTGAGCAAAGCGTGGAGTGAAGGTGTCCGCTCCGTATTCCGTAGCCTTCCAGCCGTACCTGTACCAGATGAGTCAGCCAAGTGACGTTGCTGGAAGCTGATGAGCCTCCTCCCTTCCGGATCGAACGGCCCCACGGACAGTCCCCGTTTTTCCTGACCTGTGATCACGCCAGCGCTCGTATTCCCCGGAAGATGGGATCGCTGGGTGTGGCTGCGGAAGATTTGCAGCGCCACATTGCCTGGGATATCGGCGCCGCGGGCGTCGTCGTAAAGCTTGCGAACATACTCGATGCGTTTGCCATCCTGGCCGGTTATTCCCGACTGGTCATCGACTGCAATCGCCGTCCAGGCATTCCGGAATCCATTGTCCGGATGAGCGAGGCAACCCGTATACCGGGTAATGAGGTTGTGACCGTGGAGGACGCGGCTGCGCGCGAACGCGAGCTGTTCCTCCCATACCACAATCGGATTCGCACCGAATTGGACACGCGTCATGCACAACAACGGCACACGATCCTCATTTCGGTGCATAGCTTCACACCCCGTTACCATGGAGCGCCGCGTCCCTGGCATGCCGGAGTGTTGTATAACAGGGACGCACGCCTTGCCACCGAGTTGCTTCGGCGTCTGCGCGCCGAAACGGGCCTCGTGATCGGTGATAACGAGCCGTACGCTGCCAGTGATTCGAGCGACTACACAATTCCCGTGCACGGTGAGGAACGGGGTATCCTACATGTCGGAATCGAGTTGCGGCAGGATCTGCTCGCCACCGCTGCCGGTCAAAGCGAGTGGGCGGAACGATTGGCCCGCGCGCTCGTTTCAATTGTCGACAGTGGAGATTCCTGGTGCAAATTCGACTCGGCTACGAGCTGATCTATCAGTCGGCTCAACCGACCCCCATGATTCTGAATCTGAACGTCCACTACACGCGGGCGGCGGATCTCGTGCGCGCGGACCACATGATCACGGAACCCTGGGTCCCGCTGACACTGTACCGGGATGGATTCGGAAACTGGTGTACTCGCCTCGTGGCGCCGCCGGGACAACTTCGGATCACGTCCGATGCCGTCATCACTGACCGGGGCACGCCGGACCCCGTGGTGCCGAGCGCGCAACAGTTCAGTGTTGAGACCCTGCCCGAGGAGACCCTCGTTTATCTGCTCGGCAGCCGCTACTGCGACACCGATAACTTGTCGCAGATTGCCTGGCAACTGTTCGGGCAAACAACGCCCGGTTGGCCCCGGGTGCAGGCCGTGTGTGATTTCGTTCATCGGCATCTGCAGTTCGGCTACCAATATGCCCGTGCTACACGGATGGCCTCGGAGGCCTATAACGAGCGTAAGGGCGTCTGCCGCGACTTCGCACACCTCGCGGTCGCATTCTGTCGTTGCCTCAACATCCCGGCCCGCTACTGCACGGGTTACCTGGGAGATATCGGCGTGCCGCCCGTGGACTCCCCGATGGATTTTTCAGGTTGGTTTGAAGCATTCGTGGGCGGCGCGTGGTACACCTTCGATGCGAGACACAACACGCCCCGCATCGGGCGGGTGTTGATCGCTCGGGGGCGAGATGCCGCGGATGTGGCGATCAGCATGACATTCGGGCCCACGACGCTGACCGGCTTCAAAGTCTGGACTGACGAAATTCAAAATCCCGTTTAACCCTGGATATCCTCTTCCCAGAACTCCAGGGCGTTGCGGCCGCCGGGAGTCAGCTCACGAGCCAGCTCGGACCGGCGCAGATCCACGCGCCGGATCTTTCCGGATACCGTCTTGGGCAGATCGGCAAATTCGATGCGGCGAATACGCTTGAACGGCGAGGTCCGTTCACGCACAAATGTCAGGATCGAAGCGGCGGTCTGCCGCGAAGGTGAGTGACCTGCCGCCAGAATCACAAATGCCTTGGGAACGGACAGGCGCTTCTCATCCGGACTGGGCACCACGGCCGCCTCGACCACGGCCTCGTGCTCTATCAACAGGCTCTCGAGCTCGAACGGACTGATCTTGTAGTCCGAGCATTTGAAGACATCGTCATTGCGTCCCACGTAAGTGAAATAACCCCGGCTGTCGCGCCGCGCGATGTCGCCAGCGTGATAGAACGCACCCTCCATCGCGCCGGGCTCGCCGAGGTACCCGGGCATCACAGGCACCGGCTTCTCCAGCAGTGACACGCAGATCTCGCCCTCATCACTCACGTTGCCCTCGATATCCAACAGCTCGATGTGGTATCCGGGCAGAACCCGGCCCATCGAACCCGGAACGACTTCCTGGCCCGGACAATTGCCAATCTGTGCCGTGGTTTCGGTCTGACCGTATCCATCGCGAATGGTCAAACCCCAGGCCGCCTGCACGCGGATAATGACTTCCGCATTCAATGGCTCGCCGGCGCTGGCCAGCTCGCGAAGCCGGGTCTCGATCTCATCCAACGGCAGTTGAATAATCGAGCGCCAGACGGTGGGCGGAGCGCAGAAGGAAGTCACTTCACATCGCACCAACTCCCGGACCAGGGCCGCGGCATCAAAGCGAGCGTGATTGACCATCACAATGGTCGCCTCGGCATTCCAGGGCGCAAAAAAGGAGCTCCAGGCGTGTTTGGCCCAACCGGGACTACTCAGGTTGAGATGCCGATCCCCGGGCCGCAGGCCGAGCCAGTACATCGTCGACAGATGCCCGATGGGATAACTGACATGCGTGTGAACCACCGCCTTCGGTTTCGCGGTGGTTCCCGAGGTAAAGTATAGAAACAGCGGGTCCGTTGCCGGGGTGTCGGCACCGGGATCGAAATCATCCCGGGCCCCCGTCGCGGACAGAGTCTGCCAACCCTCGCGCGAGCCACGGATCAACAAACGCAACCCGCCATCCGCCATGCCCGCAAAGCGTTCCGCGAATACCGGATCCGTAATCACGACCCGCGCAACCCCTCTCTCAATGCGATCGCGCAGGTCAGCCGCCATCAGCAGGGTGGTGGTTGGAATGACCGGGCAACCCAACTTCATGCACGCGAGTGTCAGTTCCCACAAGGCCGGAACGTTGCCGAGCATGATCAGGACCCGATCGCCCCGCACGACGCCCAGGGACCGAAGCTCCCGCGCCAGAAAGTTGGAACGCTGGCGCAGGTCATCGAACGACAGCTGCGCATCCAGGCCGCCATCACCGACGATCCTCAATGCCGTCCGCGAATTCCCGCGCGCAATGGCATCGAACCAGTCGAACGCCCAATTGAAACGCTCGGGACGGGGCCATTCAAAACCGTGACAGGCCCCCTCGTAGTCGGTGCGGTGCGCAACCAGAAAGTCGCGCGCCCGGCGAAAGATTTCAGTTGGATTCACTTCTTCCCCTGCTTCACCTCCGCAAGCAATGCCCCGCAATCACTGTCCTTGGCAAGCCCCGGATCCACGAAGGCCAGCATAGCCGCAACCGGGGTGAGCAGCACACCCAACGCAATGCCGGCGCCTGCCTGGGCCATCGGTTTCTTCGCCTCCATGCTGAAGGAAGGATGCCGGAGGGTGCCGCGGACCAACAGCGGCGCCCTCACCCGCAGGCGCGGATGCTTCGGACGACCGACCAGTTGCAGATCGAGAGCCTCAGAATCCAGGTCGATTGTACCTTCGCCGGTGATCAGCACCGGATCGGTGTCGAGAAGCAGACGCTGCGATGTCATTGTCCCGTCTTTGACATCAAAGCTGGCGACACCGCAGCGGATGCCGGTGTCATCTTTGTTCCCGGAGGCCATCAGGCCCAGGCCGCGCAGATCCAACCCGGCAAGCTCCGCCAGCGAAGATCGCATGGCGCCGCGCGGCAACACAGCGGTGACGGTGCCGGTGGCGTTGGCGGCCAGGTCGTGCAGAGATTTGCCCTTCCCCTGCAACGCAATCCGGCCCTGCAGCGGGCCCTCAACGGGCGGAGGCTTCCCTTCGGTCGGTGCCAACAGCTTCATGTGTGCCACTCGAAGGTCAACGTTCGCCCGTGGAACGTCCTCGCTCACATCAACCTTTATGCCACCCGAAATCTTCCCGTCGCGTACCGTGCCGGACAGTGGCGCCACCTCGATGGTGCCCAGGTTGATCTTCACTTGGGTCGCGAAGTCACGGACAGGGGTATGCCCTATCTCCAGCGTGTCGGCGTGAAACTCAAACTCCGCAATGGACTTGCGCGCACCCTGAAATCGCAATGGGGTGTCAGGAAGCAGGCGGCCCTTATTATCAGACGCGGGTGCGCGGCCGGCAGCCTGCGCGCCGAGATCCGACATGCGCAGCAGCTTCGAGCGCAGATCCGCATGGGTGCGTGACGGCGCCCCACCTGTCTGGGTATCAACAACAATCTTCCCATGCATGTCGCTCTGCCCGGAGCGGGCCTGCAGGCCGTTGAATTCCAGGTGATGATCGTCCCGGTTGAACCGGCCATTGAGGTGATACTGGCCGGTGGCCGGAAGACTGAGCCCCGTCAGAAAGTACAGGTCCTTCATGTCCGGGCCCGTTGATTCAAACGCCAGATCGAGATAGTGGAAATCAAAGGGCTTGGGCACCTCGCCTTTGCCAGTCAACAGCGTGCCGCTGGAGGTCTCCATGAAGTCGAAACGGTATGGATGGTTGCGAGCGACACTGTTCAACGGTTCGCCGTTCAGCACGAAGTGGGCGGGCCGTCCATTGAGCTGTCCGGTCCCCTCGATGCGCAAAGGAGGTGCCGGTCCCCCATCCGGAAGGTCCTGTGCGGTCACCGTGCCGTCGAATTTCAGCCGGCGGCGCGCGTCGTCATAGAAAACCCGCGCATTCGGCATGCGCAGACTGTGAATCAGGGGCGGCCCGGTTCCGGGCCCCGATCCGGGCGGCCGGGACTGCCAGTTGGAATGTCCATTCTCCTGACGCTCCAGGTGAAGAGTGGCCCGCTCCATAACGAGCGCGCGCAACCGGAAATCGGGTATGAGGTCGTACGTCAGCTCAAGGTGGCCGATCTCGGCGGTTTGGCCGGGTGGCATCCAGGGCGGATTTCCGATGGTGACCTCGTCCGCAACGATCCTGGGATGGAGGGAAAACAGAACCGCCTGGAAACGCCCGTCAATCCGGATCCGGCGTTGTGAGTGGCCGGCAACATAGCGAATGACGGGGTCCTTCAGGTGGTCCTGAACGAACCACAGCGCCGCCAACAGGACAGCAACCAGCGCGGCCACGCCCACCAGCGTCCTGAGCGCCCAAACGCGCCATCGGCGCCCATTCCAAGATACTTCCATGGGCACAATAACGCACGAAACCACAGTATGCTCTCAACGCATGCAGCTTTTGGAACGCGACAAGTACCTGGAGGACCTGACTGTCTGGCTGAACGCTGCGGTGGGCGGAGCCGGATCCATCGCGCTGGTCTGCGGCGAGGCGGGCATTGGGAAGACCTCACTCCTGCAGGAGTTCTCCTGTCAGCAGCGGGCCGCACGGGTGCTCTGGGGCGCGTGCGACGCGCTCTTTACGCCCCGCCCTCTCGCTCCTTTGCACGACATCGCCCGCCAGGCAAAGGGCGCGCTGTTGGCGGCGATCGAATCAGGAGCCAGCCGGGACAAGGTGTTCACCGCCACCCTCGACGAATTCGAACGGGGCCCCGCATCGCTCGTGGTCTTCGAGGATGTGCACTGGGCAGACGAGGCAACGCTCGACCTGCTGAAATTCCTGGGACGCCGCATTCAGCGCGCGCATGTTTTACTGGCGATGACCTACCGGGACGACGAAGTCAGTGCCCGACACCCCTTGCGCTTCGTCATCGGCGACTTCCCCCGTACAAACACACATCGCGCGCCGCTTTCGCCCCTGTCCAAGCCTGCTGTCGAGCAATTGGCGAAACAGGCCGGTCGAACCGTTGGCGATCTTTACAACATCACCGGTGGCAATCCGTTGTTTGTCACTGAGGCACTCGCGAGCGCCGACAACAGCGTACCCGTGATGGTGCGCGATGCGGTCCTTGCGAGGGCCGCCCGCTTGTCGCCGGATGCGCGCGGGATCGCGGAGCTGGTGAGTATCATTCCGGGCCGGACCGAAGGTTGGCTGTTGGCAGCGGCCGGCGGTCTCGATGAGCACAGTATCGAAAGCTGTCTGAGCATCGGAATGCTGCGCGGCGAGGATGGCTCTCTTGCCTTTCGTCACGAGTTGGCGCGCCGCGCATTTGAGGATTCGCTCTCGCAGGCACGCCAACAGTCCCTGCATGCGAAGGTGCTGTCCATTCTTGCAACCAGGCCCGACACACCGCCCGCACGGTTGGCACACCACGCGGACGGCGCTCGCAGTTGGCAGGACGTCCTGCGTTTCGCAACTCTCGCGGCATTGCACGCCGCAAATGTTGGTTCGCATCGCGAGGCGGCGACCCACTACCGTGTCGCCCTTCCACATGCCGACAAACTCGAGCCGGTTGAACGGGCGCTCCTGTACGAACGCTACTCGTACGAATGTTACATGACGGATCAGATTGAACAGGCGATCGAAGCCCGCAGCGAAGGACTCAAAATCCGGCGCGCCGCGGGACAGTCACTGGAAGAAGGCGACAATCTCCGCTGGCTCTCGCGATTCACCTGGTTTGCGGGCCGCGGCGCGGAGGCGCATGAATACGCAACGGCCGCAGTCGAGGCGTTGGAAGCGCTTCCACCGGGTCCTGAGCTCGCCATGGCCTACAGCAATCGCGCGCAGCTCGACATGTTGTCCCACCATAGCGACTCCGCGATCGATTGGGCGCAACGCACCCTGAAGTTGGCGGAGCCCCTCGGCCGCCGCGACATCATGAGCCACGCTCTCAACAACCTGGGCACGGCGAGGTTGATTGGCGACGATCCGGCCGGCTGGGCCGATGTCGAGAAAAGCCTGCAGATAGCTTTGGACAACGGCTATCAGGAACACGTCGCACGCGCCTACACAAACCTGTCCTCCACAGCGGTGTGCACACGTCAATACGAGCGAGGCAGCCGATACCTGGAGAACGGCATCGCGTACTGCTACGAGCACGACCTCGACTCCTGGCGCCTGTACATGCTCGCATTCCGGGCCCGGGCGCGATTCGAGCAGCTCGACTGGAACCGCGCCAGTGAAGATCTGGAAATCGTGTTGCGCGATCGGTCACCGGCGCCTGTGAGTCGACTGCCCGCGCTCATTACGCTCGGTCACCTGCGTATCCGGCGTGGCGACCCCGACTCGAATGGCCCTCTCGAAGAAGCGCGGACACTGGCCGCGGATAGCCGGGAAACACAGCGCCTGGGCCCGCTCGCGATGGCATTCGCCGAAGCTGCGTGGCTGGTTGGGGACCGGGAGCGCGTGATCCGTGAGGTTCGCCCCGCCTATGAGTTGTGCCGCGATCAGCGCGATGCCTGGGGCAAGAGCATGTTGGCCGTCTGGCTGTGGCGGGCCGGAGCACTCGAATCCGTTCCATCCGACCTTGCGCCGCCGTACAGGTTGGAGATATCCGGAGACTGGCAGGGGGCGGCCACCGCCTGGCAGAAGCTCGGCTGTCCGTATGAGCGCGCCAACATGCTGGGTTGGTATGGCGGCGAGTCGGAACAACGCGAGGCCCTCGCGTCGTATGAGCAATTCGGCGCCGCGCCGGCGGCTCACGCCCTTCGCAAGGAAATGCGTGCGCGCGGCTTACAGGGTATTCCGCGGGGATCGCGCGCTTCCACGCGGCTCGATCCGCATGGGCTCACCAAGCGAGAGGCGGAAATCCTGCAACTGTTGGCCAAGGGCCTGCGCAATTCAGCTATTGCCAGGAAGCTGTTTCTGTCCACGAAAACGGTGGACCATCACGTCTCTTCCATCCTGATGAAGCTGGGCGTGCCATCGCGAGCGGAAGCCGCGGCGATGGCACGCAAGCTTTCCGACTGATTACTTGGCGGTCGAAGCCACCGGAATTTCGGTGATCTTGTCGACGGGCAAGTTGTTGGCCTTCGCCGCCGCACGCACAGCAGCCTCGTCGGCCGCGTTGTAAACGCAATACGTCTTCGTCTCATCCGAGTTGGCGTAGGACGTGACCCACTGCGCGCCGAACTTCGAGTTGGTTGCGTTCACCTTCGCTTTGGTAGCCGAGTCCAATCCGGCCAGAGCCCCCGCCGGGAAAGTACGCTCGATCATATAGCGGTGCATCCCGGAAGGAAGGTTTCCCGAACGGGCATCACTCTCCGAATCGAGGTCAACAGGAGCTTCATTGACGTTGGTCACTGTCAACTTGTTGAGTGCCGCTGCCTTGCGAACTGCGTCCGCGTCAGGCGCTTCGTACAACGAATAGGTCTTCTTCTTGTCCGCGGTCGAGTACGAGCGCAACCAATGTACTCCGACTGATTCGTCGTTCGACCTGGCCTTGCCCTGAGTGCTCGGAGGCGTGGCGCTTTCGACTACATATCGATGGTGCGAGGTCTGCGCGGCGGCGGCAGTGGCAAACATCAGTACAGCAAGGCATGCAATGAACGATTTCATCGGAAATCTCCCGGCAACAGGTGTGAAGAACTGCGGCAAAGCATGGCCTCGACGGCAGAGTACCGAATCGGGGGGAAATACCTAATTTGGGGCAGAAATCTACCTAGATTGCGGTACGTTGCCGGCGCCGATGCGTTTGCGTAATTTTTGTGAGGTGTTCGAGCCGGAAGCGATCCGTTGGCCGGCCCTGGGCGAAGCCGAACGCACCCGGCTCGTTGGATTGCCCTTCTGGCAGGAAGCGGTGTCAACCGAAAGCCGCACGTCCGGCAAGGTCATGGCGGCGGCGCAGCTCGAGCCGGATGCGGAACTGCGCAAAGTGATTGAGCTGCAGGGTTTCGAGGAGAAGCGACACGCACGGTTGTTGGCCGCGCTCACTTCACACTACCGGATACCCATTCAAACACCACCGCCGCACGTGCCGCGGTCGCTCGAAAACGAATTCCTGCTGGCGGGATTTGGTGAGTGTTTTGATTCTTTCTTCGCCTTTGGTCTCATCGACATCGCCCGGTCCTCGGGCATTTTCACGCCCGAGTTGGTTCAGATATTCGAGCCGGTCGTACAGGAGGAAGCGCGTCACATCCTGTTCTTTGTGAACTGGGTGAAATATCGCCGCGCACAGTTGCCGTGGTGGAAGCGACCGCTATTCCGCCTGCGCTGCGGCTACCTGATTCTCAAACAGGTGGCGAGCCGTGTTGGGACCGCGAAGGCATTCAACGAAGCCGATACGAGGTCCGCTGACAACTTCACGATGACTTCCGCCCAGGATCTCGGATCCAACCTCACCCTGCACGACCTCCTCGGCCGCTGCCTGGCTGAAAACGATCGGCGCATGGCGCTCTACGATCCACGGTTGGTACGACCTCGCCTGGTACCCACCCTCGCCAGGCTGTTCTACCGGATCCTGCCGGCCAACATCTAATCCGCTGCTGAAACCCCGGCTGCCTGAACCACGCCGCCTGAGGCCCGCTGCCCGCCCGAGGAGCTAAGGGGTGCCCGTCCAGTGTCGCGCCCAATTGCGAATGGTTTGCATTTGCATTGAGTGTCCGGTAGCCTCGGTATCGAGATTGACGAGGAGCTCGGCATGTTCGCAAGTCGCCCGCCGCACGGATACTCCCCCCAGCAGCTCAGCGAACTGGGGACAGCCGAGCTCTTCGTCCTCTCATCCCTGCGGCTGTGGTTTCTTGCTCATTGCGACAAGGAGCACGCCTATCCCGACTGGCGGCAGGCGTTTGAAACCGCGCGCATCGGCAAGATGGGAACCTGGGGTTTCGATCGACTGTGCCGGATCGTCGGAACGACGACTTTGCGCAGCCTCGATGTCCACTGGCTCAATTGCGCCCGCGTGGGCGCATATGAATCCAGCCTGCTGCTGACCCTTGGGTTTCTGCAGCAGGACCAATCGGACGCAGCCGAAATCACACTGCTCGAGTGGTGCCCTCCCACCGCCGTTCGCCTGGCTCTGGAAGCGGGGCAAGCGCTGGCCACGGCGCTGGAGTCGCACGGCCTGCTGATTCCGATTCGCGAGCACGAGACTCTTCGTCCGCACCCTCTCTCTATCCAGGCTCCTTCAGGCTCGGCACTGCTTCACTGACGCGCCGGGTGCGTCCAGAATGACGGGTATGAAGACCCCTTTCATTCTCATCCTCTCGTTATTCGCGTGCTCCGCATGGGCTGCTCAAACAAACAGCCCGCGCTACACATTCTCGTGGCAGCTCGGACAGGAAAGCGCACCGGCCCCTCGCGGTGGCACGACACGCGGCCCACACCTCGATCTGGAAACAGAGCCGTCAGCCAGTTGGAAAGCGCTGCAGGAGCCACGCCTCTCCGCCCAGGAACGCGATCGGCGGGCCATACTCGCGATGGCAGGCGACTACCAGGTCAACTTCGACTTCCTGGAAATAGAAACATTTCAACCGGGGACCGCACGTGACAAGCCCTACCAGTCATGGGGCACTGAACGCGTGTACGTCGATGCTGACAATGGCACCTATATCAGTCTCGTTCACATCCTCGACATGCGCATCCTGCGGGACGACGGCCAGTTGAGTGAGCCGATCGTGACCAAACACTGGCGCCAGTCGTGGCAATACGAGCCGCGCGAAATTGTGGAGTACAAAGGTCAGAACCGTTGGGAACGGCGCAAGCTCAGCTCCGCGGAGCGCACGGGTCAGTGGGCCCAGACCGTGTACCAGGTCGATGAGTCGCCCCGCTATGCGAGCGTAGGCCGTTGGAATCACACCAGCAGCTTTTCGACCTGGAGCAGCGGTGATACCTGGCGCCCCTTGCCCCGCCGCGAATGGACGGCGCGCTCCGACTATCAGGTGCTGGAGGGAACCAATCGTCACACCATCACGGCAACCGGCTGGCTGCAGGAAGAAAACAACCTGAAGTTGGTGCTCGGCGCGAACGGCCAGGCTGATCCGGTGCAACCCTATCGCGCCCGGGAATACGGAGTGGCCCGTTACTCGAGAATCCGTGGCGGCGATTTCCAGGCCGCGGACGAGTACTATCAGCGCACCCGGTCTTTCTGGACGACCGTGCTGACGGACTGGCACGAGCTGTTCCAGTCCCACCCGTCCGTGACATTGCGCGCCCAGGTGGATCAGGCCGGGTTGTTCAAAAACCTGTTTGAATATGCGGATCAGCTTGCCGGCGGTCAGACACCGTCACAGCCCGCCGACATCGTCATTCACGACTCACTGCTCGACATGGGAGCGCCGGTCACCAAGTGATCCCCGGCACGAGAACCGTTCGGAACCAGACCGCTCAGTTATTTTTCAGCAACACCGGCAAGATTGCTTGAAGGGATTGCCCTCTGGATAGCTGGTGTGCCAGGTCAGGTCGGATTGCTTTCGCGGCCTGCCCGCGCCAGCTCGCGCGAACTTGCACCGAGGAATCGGCATCGAGCTCGCCGTAGTAATAGGTCGGACCCGAATCGACGTAGTCGGGCCCCAACCATCCCGCGACTATCCATACTCTACAGCCATCGAAGTTTCCAGTTCTTCCTGTCGTTGCGAAACCGAGGTTGCAGTTCTGATTCTGGCTCTCCGCATAGCTGAAGTAACTCGGGAGGTTTCCCGCGGCGGCAGCGTCGCTGAGGCCGTTACCGTGATATGTGCCCGGAACCAGTGCCAGCTGTTGTTGAGGCGATCCCGCGTGATCGATGAGCCACTGGTAATCAGTCTGGTTCACCACCTGCGGGTGGGGATTATAGTCGAGCGAAATGACATCGACGTAGGCTTGATTGAACGCCGGACACCGAGAGTCCTTCAGCCAAGGCAGCTCATCCGTGCCGTGGATGTTGACCCAAAAGCGTGTCGCGGGGGCGATGGCCTTGAGTTTGGCCTGCGTCTTACCGATATTGGTTTGGGTTTGCTGGAGAATGGTGAGCCGGAAATCGCCGCAGGGACTTCCGTTGTGGTTCTGGTTGGCGTGCTGGAGATCAGTCGTATAGGGCTCATCGAGCAGGACGGCGAGCATCCGCGACCAGTCGTAGTTATCGCGGGCCAGTCTGTCAGGATCCGCCCAGTCGGTGAACACCAGAATAGTAGGGTGTCCCTGTGGCTGAGGCTGTCCTTCCTCGAACATGAACACGTCCGCATCCCCGGGTATCTGCGGAAGTCTCGTGTCCAGAGACCCGGGCCACACACTCATCTGAAAAGATCGTGTTCCGGATTGGGCGTATGTGTTGCCGCTGTGTGCGCAGCAAAGCAGCGCGGCAGCCAATGCCGGCAGAAGTCCCCGTACGCTCGTTTTCACGGCATATTCCTTTGCAATATCAAACCGAATGTTCACGCATGCGGATCGGCGTACCCGCTGCCCTGCAAATCCCGCTAATGCAGAATGATATCGGTGATATGACAATAACCGGTCGCTGCATCCAAGCTCGTATAGATATCAACAGTGGCCTGGGTCACCTTCGCACTCAGCAACGTGGCCACCATGGCGCTGTAGTTGATGTCCGGTGTATGGGTGGCATCGGTGAACCCGGTTATATAGGCAAAATTACTCGCGCCGCCGGTGCACATTGTTGACACACTGGTAAGATACACCCGGGTCGATTCGACTCCCGGATTCACTTCAACCAGGTTGATGGTGCCTGATGCAACATCCGCGGAAGAGATGGCCGGCGTACCCGACAGCGCCACGGCAAGCGCCAGGATTGATTTTGCTTTCACATGAACCTCCCTGTTCCAGGCGCATGCTGACACGTCCCTGGAAGCATTTTATTGACGCGGATGACACTAACATGTGCGAGCGCCGGAAGACAAGACAACTAATGAGCTGACATGGACTCGCGCAAACGGCCGACGGCATATTCAATGAACGCCGATACTGCGCGCGGAATGTGGCGGCGGCTCACGCAAACGGCATAAAAATCGGCGCCGTCGCGCCTGAACTGCGGCAACACCTGCACCAACCGGCCGGCCGCGATCTCGGAAGCGGTCAGCAGATGTGGCAGCAATGCAATGCCGAGTCCCGCCACCGCGGCACGCAACACGGCTCGCGCGGTGTTGGCACGAAAGCGGCCTGATACCTGTATTTCGCTCTCACCCTCGGATCCGATCAAACGCCACGTCACCGGTCCGGCGCGATTCGACTGCGGCAGACAATCGTGATCGGCAAGAGCCGCGAGCGTGTCAGGAGTGCCGTGAGCTCGCAGATAGGCGGGACTGGCCACCAGCTCAAATTGAGTGGCCACAATCTTCTGACCCGTGAGATGGTCATCCACGAATTGGGCGCCGCGAAATGCAACATCGATGCCCTCGCCCACCAGGTCCGCCTTCGCATCGTCCAGCACAAACTCCATGCGGACCCGCGGATGGTCGTGCAGAAACTGCGCCACCCATTCGATCGGGAACAGGTCGAAGAACCCCGCCGGCGCCGCAACACGAATGACCCCACTGGGTAACTGCGTTTCATCGACTGACGCCCGGCCCGCTTGGGCCAACTCGGAGACGGGGCCCGCGCAGCGGTCAAAGAAGGTTCGCCCCGCCGCGGTCAAGGTGAGCTTGCGAGTGGAGCGATGAATCAGCCGACTGCCCACTTGGGTTTCGAGCTCCTGAATCTTGCGGCTCACGGAGTTGGCGGGCATGCCGAGGCGCCTGGCAGCGGCCGCAAAGCTGTTGGCCCGCACGACTTCCACGAACAGGAACACGTGATTCAGATCGAGCGCGGGATTACTTCGATTTTTGGATTTCACTCACCCCATTATGCCGTATTCTCGAGGAATGTCCGCACGCGCGCCCGCCCAGACCTATCGACTCGACGGCATCTTTCTCGCCACCGCAGGGGCGATCGCCTTTTCCGGCAAGGCCATCATCGTCAAGTTGGCCTATCGGTACGGCGTGGACGCCGTTACCCTCATCATGTACCGGATGCTGTTCGCGCTTCCGCTGTTCCTTGCGATGTCGTGGTGGGCGGGGCGTGATCGCCCGCCACTTACGGGAGCCGACCTGAAACTGCTGAGCGGACTGGGTTTCAGCGGTTACTATCTCGCGAGCTTCCTCGACTTCAGTGGATTGCAGTACATCAGCGCCAACCTCGAGCGTCTGATCCTGTATCTCAATCCGACCATCGTACTTGCGATCGGCGCGCTGCGTTTTCACACACCGGTTACCGCGAGACAGTGCATTGCTCTCCTCGTCAGTTATCTTGGCGTCTGCCTGGTGTTTGGGCACGACGTGACTGTCGTTGGACCCCATGTCGCGCTCGGCTCAGCGCTCGTATTGGGCAGTGCTGTCAGCTATGCGCTGTATCTGGTGTACAGCGGTCAGGCTCTGAAACGGTTGGGCCCCATTCGCATCACCGGCGTGGCATCGAGCATTGCCTGCTTACTGTGTATTGCGCAGTTCTTCATACTGCGGCCCACATCAGCAATGTTTGTAGCCCCTGAAGTCATCTGGCTGTCCGTCCTGAACGCAACGGTCTGCACGGTGTTGCCCGTCTTACTCGTGATGATTGCCATCCACCGGGTGGGCCCCTCTGTCGCCGCGCAAGCGGGGATCATCGGCCCGCTGTCGACCATCTTCCTGAGCGTACTCATACTGGGCGAGCCATTTACACCCTGGTTGGCGGCAGGCACGGTCCTCGTATTGTTCGGAATCTGGCTGCTCGCTCGCTGGAAATGACTTCTCAGCTCTCGTACATCCACCCCCCGCCCACCATCGTCCGCTGCACCTTCACATTGACCAGTTGTGAGGGGTCAGTCGTGAAGAGATCCTGGTCCCACACCACGAGATCGGCGAGCTTGCCGGGCTCGAGTGTCCCCTTGATGTGCTCTTCGTACGATGCCGTGGCACCGTCCAGCGTGCCCGCGCGGATCGCCTCCTTCAGAGTGATACGTTGGTTGGCTCCCCACGTGTGACCCTGATAGTCGGTCCGGGTGAGCAACGACTGCAGCCACATGACAGGATCCGACGGGCTGGCTGTGTAATCCGATGAAAGCGGCGGCCGGATTCCCGCATCAATCAGCTCACGCATGGCAAACATGTGCTTCGTCCGCTCTTCCCCGTAGAAGTGCATGACATCGCCATGGAAGTACACATATCCCGCAAACGGGATCGGAATCGCTCCGATCGCCTTGATCCGCTGGATGAGCCCGGCGTTGAGCAAGGTACAATGCTCAATGCGGAAACGCGGATCGCGGCGCGGAGATTCCTTCTGCAGGCGCTCGAAAACCGACAACACGCGATCGATGGCGAGGTCACCGTTCGCATGCACGCCGATCTGCCAACCTGCCAGATGTGCCTTTCGAGCCGAGTTGTACAGATCCTCCGGCGACGCCGTCTGCAAGCCCCGGAATTCGGGCATGTCCTTGTACGGCTCTGAAAGCCACGCCGTGCGTTCCGAGATCGAGCCGTCAGCGAACAACTTCACGGCACCGAGCCGGACCCACTCGTCCCCGAAACCCGTGTGCACACCAGCGGCAATCATCTTGTCGAGGTCCGGACCGCCGATGTGGTTGTACATCCGGATCTTCAACGAGCCTGCATCGCGAGCATCCTGCACCCCCTGGACGCTGGCAGGACTCCCGTCCGCGTCACAGGCCGATGTCACGCCCTTGGCGACAAACATCTTGGAAATGAGCGCGGTCCCTTGGGCGTAGTCATCCCGCGACGGCCGGTACGCGGCGAGTTTCTCGAAAGGCTCCATGCCGTGGTCAGCGATCCGTCCATTCAGCTTGCCGTTGGCATCGTGAAAGTATTGGCCGGCTTCCGGCTGCGGCGTGGTGTCAGTGATGCCGGCCATCTTCAGGGCCAGCGAGTTCACGAACATCGTGTGCCCGCCGCGATGGGTCACCATCACCGGATGATCGGACGTCGCCTTGTCCAGGTCCCACCGCGTCAACGGCTGCGGGGTTTTGCCGTCGTCATAGAGAAATCCCAGCACCGGCTTGCCGCCGGGAGTCTTCGCCGCCCGCTCGCGGATGTCCTTCTGGATGGCCTCGATGGAGCTCTTGTCGCAGGCCACCTTGCGCAGATGCTCTACTCCGGAGAACACCGGATGGGCGTGGGCGTCGTAGAATCCCGGTGTCACCCGCTTTTTCCCCAGATCGAAACGGCGGGTCCGGGCGCCAGCCAGCGCCAGAATCTCGGCACTGGTGCCCACGGCGGTGATGCGGCCGCCACTGATGGCAATAGCCTCCACCTCAGGGACACGGTCGCCGACAGTCCAGATGGCGCCGTTGTGGAGCACCAGATCCGGCTCCACCTGCCACTTCGCCATCGCGGCTGCCGCAGCCCCTACGCCCGCTGCAATGAAGGCGCGCCGCGACAGCGTGATCGGATAGGATCGCGTCTTGGGCAACCGAAGGTCGTGCTCAGGGGTCATCGCCAGTCTCCCATCATCGGTCACACAATAACATCCGGCTAGGAATGAGTCGTGCTGATGGGCACGGCTCGCATTGCGGAGTTCGCGCGGCATGTGGATCGTCAAAATAGCGCTGCAGCGGCCCTATACCTTCATTGTTCTCGCCATCCTGATTCTTCTCATGGGCCTGTTCGCCATCTCACGAACGGCCGTGGACATCTTTCCAAACATCAAGATTCCTGTAGTGGCGGCGATCTGGCACTACGCCGGCCTGCAGCCACTCGACATGGCCAATCGCATTGTGCTGCAGACCGAGCGCACGGCTCAGACCACTGTCAACGACATCGAGCACACCGAGTCGCAGTCACTGAACGGCATCTCGGTGGTCAAGTACTTCTTCCAGCCCGACGCCAACGAGGTGCTGTCATACGCGCAGATCACCGGTGTGTCGCAAACGGCATTGCGCCAACTTCCGCCTGGAACGAACCCACCGTTCATCCTCGCTTACGACGCATCCACCGTACCCATCATTCAACTTGCCCTGTCCAGCAATACGTTGTCGGAATCGGCCATCTTCGATGCCGCCAACAACACCATCCGCACGGAGTTGGCCACGATTCCCGGCGCGGCCATTCCATACCCCTATGGGGGCCGGCAACGCCAGGTGCAGGTTGACCTGGATGCCCAGGCGCTGCGCTCCAGGGGGCTGTCCGGATCGGACGTCGTTGCGGCGATCGCCAGTCAGAACCTCATCCTGCCGGCCGGCACGCAGAAGATCGGGGATCTCGAGTACTACATCGGGATCAATGCCAGTCCCGAGAAAATCGAAGAAATGAATGACCTGCCCATCTCGGCATCCAACGGCAGTGTGGTATTTGTGCGCGACGTCGCCCACGTGCGTGATGGGTCAGCACCCCAGACCAACATCGCGCGGATGGAGGGGCACCGGGCCGCGCTGATGACTATTCTCAAGATTGGTCGGACCTCCACGCTCGACGTCATCGACGCCATCAAATCGCGGCTGCCGCACGTGCAAAGTGCGGTCCCGGAAGGCCTGAAGATTCAGCCGATCGGCGATCAGTCGGTATTCGTCAAGGCCTCCATTTCCGCCGTGGTCCGGGAGGCGACCATTGCCGCGGTGTTGACGGGCCTCATGATTCTGTTGTTCCTGGGCAGTTGGCGCAGCACCCTGATCATCTTCATTTCCATTCCGCTGTCCATCCTGGCATCCATTGCCTGCCTGGCCGCGCTCGGTGAAACCATCAACATCATGACGCTGGGAGGACTTGCGCTGGCAGTGGGAATCCTGGTGGACGATGCCACGGTCACCATCGAAAACATCAACTCTCACCTGGAAGAGGGCGCGGAGGTCGAGGATGCGATCCTGCAGGGTGCTCACCAGATCGCCCTACCCGCCTTCGTCTCCACACTGGCCATCTGCATCGTGTTTGTGCCGATGTTCCTGCTGGCCGGCATCGCCAAATTTCTGTTCATTCCGCTCGCGGAGGCCGTCGTGTTCGCGATGCTGGCCTCCTACCTGCTTTCACGAACGCTGGTGCCCACACTGTCCAAATACTGGCTGCAAAAACACGATGAGCAGCACGAGCACGGCACGGGTTTCTTCAAACGCTGGCAACAGAAATTTGGGAATGGCTTCGAGCAGATGCGCAATCGTTATCACGTGCTGCTCGAGATGGCCCTGCACGGCGGATACCGGTTCGCGGGCGTGTTCCTGGCTGCGATGATCGGCACCGCCCTCCTGGCATTTCCATTTTCGACGTACCTGCCCGGCCTGGGACAGGATTTCTTCCCGGTGGTGGATGCCGGCCAGATCAAGCTGCATCTGCGCGCCCGGACGGGATTGCGTATCGAAGAAACGGCCGCCCTGTGTGACCGCGTGGAAGCGGCGATTCGCGAGGTGATCCCGGCTGCAGAAGTGCAGAGTATCGTGGATAACATCGGCCTGCCCTACAGCGGCATCAATCTCTCCTACAGCACCTCGGCTCCCGTGGGGCCGAGCGATGCGGACATTTTTGTCGCTCTCGAGGAGGATCACCATCCGAGTGATTCTTATAAGAGGAAACTGCGGACCGTGCTGGCGAGCCGCTTCCCTTCTGTCAGCTTCGCTTTCGTGCCGGCAGACATAGTCACTCAGACACTCAACTTCGGACTACCGAGTCCGATCGACATTCAGGTCTCCGGCGTCAATACGGAAGCCAACCGCGAGGTCGCAAACAGTATCCTGCGGAAGATGCAGGGCGTCCCCGGCGCTGTGGATCTGCGCGTGCAGCAGGCGTATGACTATCCCACTTTGAATGTGGATGTCGATCGCACCAAGGCCATACAGCTCGGCCTGACGCAGCAGAATGTTGCCTCCAACATGCTGGTGTCACTGTCCGGCAGCTTCCAGACGACGCCCTCCTTCTGGACAGATCCCCGTACCGGCACGCAGTACAGCGTCGTTGCCCAGAGCCCGCAGGCGCAACTGGATTCCATCAACGCTCTGGCCACAACACCGATCACGAGCGGCCCGGCCAGCGGGAACAGCCAGCTGCTGGCGAACATCGCCACATTCCATCGCGGCACCAGCCCCGCGGTGGTGAGCCATTACAACGCTACATCGGTGATCGACGTTTACGGCAACGCACAGGGAGCGGATCTCGGTTTCATCTCCACAGAAGTCAACAAGATCGTGGCCGAAGCCCAGAAGCACCTGCCCAAGGGCACAACGATCAACGTGCGCGGCCAGGTAACGACGATGAATGCCTCCTTCCGGGGCCTGCTGTTCGGGCTCGCCGGCGCCGTGATCCTGGTTTACCTGTTGATTGTTGTGAATTTCCAGTCGTGGCTGGATCCGTTCATCATCATCACGGCGCTGCCGGCGGCTCTTGCGGGGATCGTGTGGATGCTGTTCCTGAGCCATACCACTGTGAGTGTCCCCGCCCTGACGGGCGCGATCATGTGCATGGGTGTTGCCACCGCCAACAGCGTGCTGATGGTCAGTTTCGCGCGCGAAAGAATGGATGCCGGTGACGATGCCTTCAAAGCCGCGTCCGCCGCTGGCTTCGCCCGTTTCCGGCCGGTGTTGATGACAGCCCTGGCCATGATCATTGGCATGATTCCCATGGCACTGAGCCTCGGTGAAGGCGCCGAGCAGAATGCGCCGCTGGGCCGTGCTGTTATTGGAGGTCTGGTGTTTGCAACCGTGGCGACGTTGTTCTTCGTACCGACGGTGTTTGTATTGATTCACGGGAGGACGGGTGATGAGCCAGATGCAGCCCCGGCCCGCTGAGTTTCGGCATGTCCGGCGTTACGGGCTGATCCTGCTCGTGGTGGCGCTCGCACTGGCCATCTGGGGCGTGGCGAGCCGCGTTCATTCGCGTGACCAACTCGGCAAGGAGACGGCCGAACAGGCGGTCCCGGTGGTGCTCGTTCAGAAGCCGGCGGTGAGCCCGCCCTCCGAGGACCTGGTGCTGCCGGGTAACGTGCAGGCATTTGTGGAAGCGCCGATCTTCGCACGTACCAGCGGGTATCTGAGGACCTGGTATACAGACATCGGCGATGCGGTCAGAAAGGGCCAGTTGATGGCTGAGATCGACACCCCGGAAGTGGACCAGCAACTTCGTCAGGCGCGCGCCGATCTCGAGACCGCCAAAGCCAACTCCGATCTCGCGCACATAACCGATATCCGCTGGAAAGGCCTGCTCGCCAACCAGGCCGTCTCACAACAGGACGCGGATACGAGGGCCGGCCAGGCCGCGGCTTCGGGCGCGCAGGCGGCGTCCGCCCAGGCCAACGTTGCGCGCCTCGAAGAGTTGGAATCGTTCAAACGGATCGTAGCTCCTTTCGATGGCGTGGTAACCGCGCGCAATACGGACATCGGCGCGCTCATCGCAGCCGGTCAAACGTCCGGCAACGCCCTGTTCCGCGTAGCTGACACACGGAAGCTGCGCATCTACATCGATGTGCCGGAGCCCTACGCGCCGAAAGCAAAGCCTGGCGTCGAAGTTGAGTTACGTTTCAACGAGCATCCCGGCAAGGATTATCCGGCTACCCTCGTGCGGACGGCCCGCGCATTGGATCCCAGCTTGCGCACTCTCCGCGTCGAGTTGCAGGTGGATAACTCTCAGGGAGAGTTGTTTCCGGGAGCCTATGCGGAAGCGCATTTCAAGCTTCCGGGCAGTACCTCGACCTACCGCGTACCGGCCACCGCGCTCATTTTCCGGGCCCAGGGGTTGCAGGTCGCCACGGTAGGTCCCGACAACAAAGCGCACCTCCATACCATCATCCAGGGCCGTGATTTCGGCACTTCCATTGAGGTGATGTCGGGAGTCACCGCCGATGACCAGGTGATCATCAACCCGCCGGATTCACTGACTGACGGGGGCGAGGTGAAGATCGCGCCGCCTCCGAAACAGAAGAGCTCGTAAGTGCGGCGCCTGCTTCTCATCCTCGGACAGTGTGGGACTGTGGCGGCTTGTTCGTTCGCGCCGCATTATTCAACGCCAACTCCGCCCTCACCACCCCCGGCTCAGTATCAGGAAGGATGGAAAGAGTCCGCGCCTGCAGACGCCGACACCCGTGGCGAGTGGTGGAAGGTGTTTCAGGACCCGCTGCTGGACTCACTGGAAAGTCGCGTTACCAGTGCCAACCAGAACATCAAAGCTGCATTTGCACGGCTTCAACAGGCCCGCGCCGAGACCCGGATACAGCGATCGTTCCTGTTCCCTACACTCACCGCGGGACCGCGCGTCGAGCGCGGACGCACTTCGCTCAATTCACCGACCTATAGCCCGACGCGACCCGCCACCGGCAACGACTTTGTGTTGGAGGCAGACCTGTCCTACGAAATCGACGTCTGGGGCCGGATTCGCAACTCGGTAACGTCAGCGCGAGCGGCTGAGCAAGCATCGGTCGCGGACCTGGCCACACTGGATCTCAGCACACACGCAGAGCTCGCGACGGACTATTTCGCGCTTTGCGGACAGGACACCCAGGTAGCACTGTTGGATCAGACGGTCGCCGACTACGAGCGCGCCGTCGCGCTGACCCGCTCACTGTTTGAAGGTGGCGCCGCGGCCCGTGGCGACCTCGATCAGGCCGAGGCGCAACTCGAGACCGCCCGTACACAAGCCCGTGACATGCGTCTGAGGCGCTCTCAGACAGAACACGCCATTGCGGTACTCGTGGGCGAATCGCCTTCCACATTTCACCTGGACCGCCGGCAACTGCCCCTGGATGTCGCGCCCCCTGCCATTGATCCTGGTCTGCCTTCAGCACTTCTCGAGCGGCGTCCGGACGTGGCAGCCGCGGAACGCAGAACCGCCGCTGCAAACGCAGATATCGGCGTGGCGCGGGCCGCTTACTTCCCGGTATTCAACCTCGGGGGCTCGGGAGGGTTTGAGAGCACGCGAACCGGCAATTGGATCGATGCCCCGAGCCGGTTCTGGTCCATTGGCCCGTCTGCGGTGTTGACGGTGTTCGATGCCGGCAGACACCGCGCGCAATCGTCCCAGGCTCACGCCCGCTACGATGAGCAGGTTGCCTCATACCGGGAAACGGTACTGACCGCCTACCAGGAAGTGGAAGATAACCTCGCCGCCTCGAGGGATCTCGAGGCAGAGGCCGTCAGTCAGGCGGCCGCCGTGGCGGCTAGCGCCAGCGCCCTGCGCCAGGCCCAGTTCCAATACCAGGGCGGGATCGTCACCTATCTGCAGGTAGTGGTGACCGAAAACGCCGCGCTGTCGGCCCAGCTGACGGCCGCCGATATTCAGATCCGCCGAATGTCCGCCGCCGTGTTGTTGATCAAAGCACTCGGTGGCGGCTGGAGCTCTCCGAGCAGCGGCCGGTTGAAGTGATTCAGTGACCGGAGCGTCCGGCTCGCGGCTTCGTCATCTTCCCGCAGGATTCCACGCCGTTGCGCTATCGAAACGGCCTGTGTGCGGCTCGAGGCATCGAGCTTCTCGAGCACTGATTTTACGTGGGTTTTAACGGTTCCAACCGCCAAAGTCAGCTTCGACGCAATCGCCTTGTTACTCATTCCGAGCATCAGGTGCCGGAGGATGTCTCCTTCCCGGCGCGTAAGCGCCTGCTGCTTCATGCGATCGGCTATACGGGTTGCAGCGAGCGGCCCCAACGCTATGCCGCCCAGGTACACGGACCGCAACCCGGCAGCGAGCTCCTGCAGACTGCAACCCAGCAACAGGTAACCGCGCGCGCCCTGTTCGAGTGCATGGCAGATCTTCGCCTCACTGTCACTATGCGTGAGTATCATCAACCGGCGGCTGAGCGGGGAACCCGCGGCAATCAACCGCAGCCCGGAGTCGTAATCGGCCACTACAACATCCGCCGGCGGCAGGCGCGGGCCGTTGCCACCGACCACCATCTCGAATTCACGCATCCGCCCCAGAGTGGCCTCGAGTCCCGCCGCGATCAGCGGATCGGAGTGCACGATCAGCACTTTGATTTTGTCGTTGGGACGCATTCATCTCTCCTGTTGCGGGCGGGCGCCCGGAATCAAACACGTCAGTCCGGCGGGAAATTTAAACAATCCCGCCCGGCCGCCTCTTGTATATTTCTGGCGTGTTTGGAGCGAATCTACGCAGCTTTGGGTCAATTACTCGAAAGGGGGGTGTGCGCCCACCGTGTTATTGGGCTTCGGATTCCGCGATGGGCGCGGGCGTGGACAGCAAGCGGCCCACCGCGTACACGATTATGCCCAGGCCGAGCAGCAACCCGGCCAGTTTGAGCGGCTTTGCCTCAATGCCGAAAGTCGCCCATGTGCAGTACACGAGCGCTCCGAAGGCGGCTGCCCGGATGAGTCTGGCGCGCGGCGGTGACGTGTTGGGGAACCGGTGCGCTCCCATCAGGACCGCCAGCGCGCACACAAAATAAAACGGCAGATTTCCGGCCGTCACCACGATGTTCAAAAGCTTGAACATACCGGCGACCGACTGGTTGTAGTTGGTCAGGAGAATCGCGCTCGCAATCGCCGCGGTCGTGACCAGGGCGAAAGTCGGAGCGCCATGCCGATTCTCTTTCGACAGAAAGCGCGGGAAGGACCCGTGCCGTGCCATGCTCTGTGTCACCTCCCCCAGCACCAGCGTCCAGCCGTTCAGGGCGCCCAGGCCGCCAATGACGACGAACAGGGCAAGCACCTGGCCGGAACGGTCACCCAGAATCCGGGCGAACAGGTCCGCGAACGGCGCGTTGGAAGCGGCCAGCGTCGCTTGCGGAATCAGCAACATCGGGACCGCGGAAACTCCAATGTAAATCGCAGCCGTGACGATGGTACCGATGAGCGTTGCACGCGGGATCGTTCTGGAGGGGTCATGGACCCGCCCTGCCGGAATCATGGCGCATTCGATTCCCAACATGGCGAAGAGAGTCTGGGTGGTCGCGCCCCGCAGGGCATCAAATGACATGGGATTCGTTGGAATGTGTTGGGTGTAGGCCGAAGGTTGCGTGCCGAGAATCCACAGCCCGAGGCAAATGACCCCGACGAGGGGCACGAGTTTCAACACCGTGGTCATGATCTGGACCCAACCGGCGGCGCGGGCGCCCACCAGGTTGACTACAACAAAGAACCACAGCAGCGAGAGCGCAATGACCGGCGGCAGCCAGGCAACGGCAGCCAAACCCGGGATCAGAACGGTGAGATAGCCAACGACTCCGATTGCGATAGTGGCGTTGGTCACCCACGTCGAGAACCAGTAGCACCACATGGTGAGGAACGCGACGCCGTCCCCGAAGGCCCGCTTCGTGTAACTGTAGGGGCCATCATCATTCGGAAATGCGCGCGACAGGTTGGAAAGCGAAATCGCCAGGAAGGCGCATCCGACAACGGTGATCAGCCAGCCGGCGAGCGCGCTGAGCCCGAACGGCGCCAGCGAGGCCGGAAGAACGAAAATACCCACTCCAATGACGTTGCCGACCACAAATGCCGTGCACATCCACAGGCCCAACACACGAGGCTGACGAGCCTCCGCGGCGGCGTTGTTCAATTGTTCACCAGGGCTTCCCGTATGACGGCATGGAACACTCTGCTACAGCTTGCCGAGAAGCCGCTCGAGCAGACCCAGGGCGCGCTCGAGATCCAACTCCTCAATAACCAGAGGCGGTGCCAGCAGAATCAGGTTACCCCGTGCTGCCAATGACACGCCGGCCTGCATGGCCTCCCCCATTATTCTGACCAGGGCCGGATGCATCCGCGGCCAGGGCGCAAGGGGCTCGCGGCTCTCACGATCGCGCACCAACTCCACCACGGCGAACAGCCCGTCACCGCCGCGAACATCACCGATCACGGAATGGCGTGACTGCATCTGTCGCAGACGCTCCAACATTCGCGCACCCAGCCGGCGCGAACGGTCTATCAATCCATCATCCTGATAACTCTGCACCGCCGCAACCCCTGCCGCGCACGCGAGTGGATGGCCGCAATAGGTCAATCCCGTCGACAGCATCTGGGTTTCGAGGGCACGGGCGACTCGCGCGGACACAACGACCGCCCCCAGAGGCATATGCCCACCGGTGAGCCCTTTGGCGAGCGTCATGATATCCGGCCGCCCTGCTTCGCCGTGCTGCTGCCAGGCGAACCACTCACCGCATCGACCGAAGCCGCTCATCACCTCGTCGGCGATCAGGTAGACCCCATGCGCCTGGGTCTCGCGTCGGATGGCCGGCCAGTAGTTTTTTGGGGGAACGATGCCGTTGGTGCCTGCATTGGGTTCCATCAGGACGGCCGCTGTTTCGGCGGAGCGCTTTGCTTCGATGGCGGCACCGACCGCTGCCGCGGCCCGGGTGCCGCACTCCTGTTCATCGCTCGTGCCGAACGGGCACCGGTATGCGTACGGCGCAGGCACGTGCTCTACACGAAAGGCAGCCGGGTCTACCTGGCTCGCTGTTCGGGTATCGCCCGACAGTGCCATCGCGCCATAGCTGGCGCCGTGGTAGGAACGATCCCGCGCGATCACCCAGCCTTGGGGTTTGCCGGCGGCCTGGCGCGCGAATTTCACCGCATGTTCGTTTGCATCGGCGCCGCCGAGTGTGAAAAACACTCGGCCGTCGTGAAAGCCGGACTTCTGCAACAGCAACTCGGCGAGCTCGGCACGCGGCGCTGCCCCCCAGAGGTTGGTCACGAAACACAGTCGCGACGCTTGCGTGCGGATGGCTTCGACCACGCGGGGGTGTTGGTGACCGAGATTGCTGCACTCGGCGAGGCTGCTCATGTCCAGGATCTGGCGGCCGTCGGCCACCAGTAGATAGGCCCCCGCGCCGCCGACAATGACGGGAGCATCCCATTCTGTCTGCTTGCACCAGCTATGGAGGACCGTTTGCTGTTCCGGGCGCATCAACCCCAGTCTAGGCCATAATCCGGGCGGGGATGGAAATTGGGGAGTGGATGCCATGCGGATGGGTCTGGGCCTTTTATTGTGTGGCGGTCTGCTGGCGGGAGCGGCGGCGGCCGAAATTCCCGCGCCTCCCGCCGCTCCCGTGCGCCCCGTGACGGATAACTATTTCGGCACGAAGGTCATCGATCCATACCGCTGGATGGAAGACCGGCACAATCCGGAATTTCTCGCCTGGGCCCGCGGACAGAATGACTACGCCCGCGCGACGCTCGCGGCCATCCCCAATCGCGGCAAGCTGCTGCAGCGAATCGAAGCCCTCGACAGTGCCTCCACCCTCGTGAAGGGGATGCAGCTCGCACCAGGGCTCCTGATTTATGAGAAGCGCCGGCCCGGCGATGACGTGTACAAACTTTATGTTCGCAGCGTGGTCTCCAACGCGGAAACCCTGCTGTTGGATCCCAACATCGGTAGTGCCAAGGGGAAGCATCAGTCCATTGACTACTTCGCCGTGTCTCCGGACGGCAAGTCGGTGGCTGTCGGGGTGTCGGAGGGCGGCTCCGAAGAAAGTGTCATGCGGATTCTCGAGACGACTTCGGGAAAAGACCTGGCGGAACGCATCGACCGGGTTGAATATGGCTCGCCTGCGTGGCGTGACAACAAGTCATTTTTTTACAATCGATTTGCAAAAATGACCGCGGGCGCGCCGGAGACCGCGAAATATCTCAACAGCGGCCTGTGGCTGCATCAGATCGGGACACCGCCTGAAAAGGACGTGGCCATTCTCTCGGTCGGTCTCAACTCCAGGGTGAGCCTGTCGCCGGTCGATGCGCCCTTCATGGTCACGGCTCCTGGCTCGAAACAGGCACTGGCGGTCATCAGCCATGGTGCAACGCCAGAGAGCAGCGTATACCTGGCACCGTTGAGTCAGGTTCATGATGCGCAGACCCCGTGGGTGCGGGTCGCCGAGCAGTCAGACGGTGTTACCAATGTTGCTCTGCACGGCGACGACATCTATCTGTTGAGTCACAAGGACGCATCGCACTACAAGATCCTGCGCCTCAGGGCGAGCGATCCAACGCTCGCGCGCGCGCAGACTGTGGTGCCCGCGAGTAGTGTTGTGATCCAGGACTTCGGGGTTGCACAGGATGCGCTGTACATCCGGGTCCTGGATGGTGGGGTGCAGAAAATCCGGCGGCTGGATTTCAAGGACGACAAAGTCGCGGATCTGCCGAAGGCTCCGGTGGGCGGCGTGGGGACGCCCGCAACCTCGCCGGACGTGCCTGGCATGCTGTATCCGGTTCAAACATGGATTACACCGCAGCGCTGGATCAGGTTCGATCCGGTGGCGGGAGTGGCCAGCGATACGGGGCTGATTCCCGCCTCGACAGTGGATACGTCCGGCTATCAGGCGACCGAAGTCCTCGTCAAAGCGGCGGACGGGACGATGATTCCGCTGTCCATTGTGAGCCGCAAGGGGCTCGCGTTGGATGGCACTCATCCAACCTATCTCACGGGGTATGGAGCGTACGGGATTTCGCTGACTCCGTCGTTTCTATCCGGGCAGCTGGCGCTGCTCGAGCGCGGCGGTGTCATCGCCGTTGCGCATGTCCGGGGCGGTGGTGAGTTCGGCGAAGACTGGCACGTTGCGGGGAAGCAGGCGACGAAGCCGAATACTCATCGCGATCTGATTGCGTGCGCGGAATATCTGGTGCGTAACAAATTTACCTCGCCGGCCCGGCTGGCGATCCGGGGTGCCAGCGCCGGGGGCATCACGGTTGGAATGGCCATGACCGAGCGGCCGGACCTGTTCCGCGTCGTTTTGAGTGACGTGGGTGATTCCAACGCGCTGCGCGCGGAATATGAGACGGACGGGGATGCCAATTCATTGGAGTATGGCAGCGCGAAGACGAAGCCTGGATTCGAGGCGCTGTTGGCCGTGGATGCGGTCAGTCACGTGAAAGACGGTGTGGACTATCCAGCCGTACTGCTGACCACGGGCATCAATGATCCGCGGGTGGCGCCCTGGCAGCCGGGAAAGATGGCTGCACGACTTCAGGCCGCCAACCCCGGCGGACGGCCGGTGTTATTGCGGGTTGACTATGACGCGGGGCACGGCATCGGCTCGACCCGCACGCAGCGGGATGAGCTGCAGGCGGACCAGATTGCGTTTATGTTGTGGCAGATGGGGGACCCGGAGTTTCAACCGGCCGCGGGTGCGACGGCCGCTGCGCCGGCGGGTCGTCCGCACGGTTGAGCCTGCTGTTGGCCGTGGCGGTTACGGGCGGCGCTGGTTATGAAAGCAGCGCGCGCAGCCTGGCGAGGTCCGCGTGGCGCGTTGGGATGTCCTGACGGTTGGCGGCGGTTCGCAGGTCGCGCAGCATTTCCAGCGCCCGCAGCAGCACTGACAGCGGCGGCCCGCTGGCCGTGATGGCCGCCAGGTGCCGCGTTTCCATTTCGTCCGCCGGCTCTTCGATGAATCGCTTCACCAACGTATCGTGGTGCTGCGTGGCTGTCTGCCCGAACAGATCGCATACTTCCAGGTACGCCCGGGCGTTCTGCTGAAACCAATCTGCCTTTGAATGCTCGGGCGCCAACGCCAGCAGCTCATCCAACAGGCTGGTGCGCATCATGCAGTCGCGAAGGCGCGCCTGGTCGGACGGCAGCATGAACAACATCTTGTCCATGAGCAGTTGGGCGTAGTAAGGATTGTTGGCCCGGCACAATCCCAGCAGCAGATCGATTTCATTGATACCGGAGAAGTCACCGGCATTGGCGCCTCGATACTCCTGCCGCCCTACTCTGTACGGCTTGTAATACGGCCGCACCGAATAGAAGAATCGTTGCACGTCGAGCTCGTCGAACAGGCGCGCATTGAAACGCATCACATCGTGGAGCGCGCTCTTGGCGGTTTCAAACATGACATCGGCCACGGGACTCGAGACGCCGAGATAGGAAATCCGCGTCAGCGCCTCGGCCACTCTCTGCAATGAAAGGATCCCGCGTGTGTTCTCGTCGATGAAGAGGAATTCATCGGGCAATGAGGTGAAGCTTTTGCGAAGGCCCGCTTCAGCCTTGTTGTGCGTGGCCAGGTGAGCTGTCGCGAAACGCGGCGCCATGCCGAGCGAGGACCCGACATGTAGTGCCAGCGACGAGGCCTCGACAAACGGTGAGCGCTCCTCGCGCATCGGATTGGTCAGCTCGTGCCGGCGAAGCGCACCCAGATACATTCCAACGCTGCCGAGAACGCCAAAGGCGTTATCGAAACCATCGCCGGTGTTCCCTTCAGCAAGCAACGCAACCACATGCACGTGGCCTTCATCCCGCAGGGCCGCCTTCAGGGAATCACCGCAGCCCTCAACCTGTGCCCGGTCTTCCTGAGCAAAGTACAGATTTTCGAGCTCAGTATTGAGCTCAACGAAGGAGGTCCGGATCCAGCGATCGAAGCGTTCTGAATTATTCATGCGGCTATTGTGGGGGCCCGGCCGAAGGACATTGTTTCGCCCAGGCGCCCGGGGGCGCAAGGCGCAGAACGAGTGACGCCTACGGACACAGGATGTGTGCAGATCGTGCTACCCGGCCGGTGGCGCGGACACGGCGGGCGATCGCGGCGGCGCGGCTACGAGCTGCAGGACAACGCCGAGCAGCCGGCCTTGTGGCGCGCCCATTCGGGGCGCCGCTTCGCCAGGTCTTCGTGTTCCGGCTGTTCGTCATACGGCTTCGCCAGCACCCGCAGCAACCGCTCAATCAGCGACACGTCACCCTGGTTGGCGGCGTCGATGGCTTGCTGAGCCTGGTAGTTGCGCAGCACATACTTCGGGTTCACTCGATTCATCCGGGCAACCCGCTCTTCAACCGGCATGGCCTCGACCTGCAGCCGGCTCTCATACCGCTGCAGCCAGGCAACGAGCCTCGCTCGATGGGCTTCGGACGGCTCGCTGTCCTCATAGAACGCTGCCCGCAAGGGCTCGATATCCTTCGCCGATGCGGCAGCGAGGCCTCTGAAAAACAGCGTCATGTCAGTTTCCGTCTGCTGCAACACCCCGAACAGCTCCAACACGAGATCCTCGTCACCCTCACGATCCAGAGTCGTGAGACCCAGCTTCTGCGCCAACATCCCGCGCCACGTGGTGGTAAAGTTTTCCGCGTAAACCTCGAGCCCATGCTCGAGTGCCGGCACGGAGTCGATCAACGGGCTGAGTGCTGTTGCCAGTCGCGCCAGGTTCCATGCGGCAATGTCAGGTTGGCGGCCGTATGCGTAACGACGCCCGGGAAGATCAGTGGTATTGGGTGTCCACGCAGGATCGTACCCTTCGAGCCAACCATACGGCCCATAATCGATGGTCAGGCCGAGTATGGACATGTTGTCCGTGTTCATCACGCCATGGACAAACCCAACCCGCATCCAGTGGGCAGTCATCACGGCCGTGCGGCGGCAGATTTCCTCAAACCACTGTCCGTACACCGCGGGCGTTGGTGTGCCGAGATGGCTGAAATGCTGACTGATGATGTAGTCGGCGAGACCCTGCAGCGACTCGTTTTCGCCGCGGCTGGCATGAATCTCAAAATTCCCGAAGCGAACAAAAGAGGGGGCTACGCGACAGACCACAGCACCCTGTTCAGGCTGAGGATCCCCGTTATAAAACATATCGCGGACGACGATATCGCCCGTGGCTACGAGACTCAACGCACGGGTCGTGGGAACACCCAGGAAGTACATGGCCTCACTGCAGAGGAATTCGCGCACAGATGAGCGAAGCACCGCCCGGCCGTCCGCCGTCCGGGAGTACGGCGTGGGCCCTGCCCCCTTCAACTGCAGCTCCCAGCGTTCCCCGTGCGGTGTCAACTCGCCAAGAGTGATGGCCCGCCCGTCACCGAGTTGGCCTGCCCAATGACCAAACTGGTGCCCGCCATACCGGGCAGCGTAAGGGCGCATCGTGGGGGCCAGCCTGTTGCCGGCAAGGATTTCAACAGTCGCGTCCGTTGGACGTGACAGCTCGAGCAGCGCCGCGCAGTCATCCGACCATGCCAGCAGGCGCGGCGCAGATACGGTGGTCGGCGTTACCCGCGAATAGGCGGCAGCGGCAACCTGTCTGACGAAATTCCGGCTCTCGGGGTCGGCCGATAAGCTCCTGGTAAAGCTGTCGTCAAACTCGAGCGTTGAAAGATCGGCCGCGGCTGAATGAGCGGCCGGGGTCCGGGGCGAAGTGGGTCGCATGCTGCAACCCTAACCCGAAGTCTTCGGCGAGGCCATGGCCGTTGCCGGAGATTGCGGACTGTCCAGAAGGAAGAATGTCGGTGGCGGTCTCGTGGTTCTCATCGAGCATCAGGTCGCGGGCAATCCCAAGGGATGCGCCGATCGCAATGGCCACTACGGCCAGCAGGGCGAAAAGCAGCGCACTCGTCAGCATCAGATGTGTCATCTTGTCGGCTCCGGTTGTCGCTCCCCGCAAGTCGTAGCAAGATGCGCGCCTTCAATGATTGTCGCGGGGCACTCCGAAGGTTTGATCGATCTTCTGGTACTTTTCCGCGCCTTCCAGGATCGCGCCGGTCCCCAGCGAACCCACCACCCGGCGTTGAATTTCCTGCCAGGGTGTCTGGGATACCGGATACTCATAACCTCCCGCGGCTTCCAACGCCTTGCGCCGCGACTCCAACTCCTGTGTTGAAATCAACACGTTTGCCGTGCCCTTGCGCAGATCGATGCGCACGCGATCACCGGTGCGCAGCAACGCAAGACCACCCGAAACCGCCGCCTCGGGCGAGGCATTCAGGATCGAAGGGGACCCGGATGTGCCCGACTGCCGCCCGTCGCCGACGCAGGGCAACGCGGTGATTCCCTGTTTGATCAGGTATGACGGCGGCCGCATGTTGACCACTTCGGCCGCGCCCGGATAACCCACCGGTCCGGTGCCCCGCATGAAGAGGATGTCCCTGGAGGTGATTTCCAGCGACGGATCATCGATCTTGACATGGTAATCCTCGGGACCGTCAAACACGACCGCGCGGCCTTCGAACGCTTCCGGATCCTTCGGATCGGACAGGTAGCGGGTGCGGAATTCCTCGGAGATCACGCTGGTTTTCATGATCGCCGATTCAAACAGGTTGCCGCGCATCACAATAAATCCCGCATCGCGCCTGAGCGGATTCGCGAACGGCCGGATGACTTCGGGAAGCTGAATCGCAGCCTTGGCACAGTTCTCACCGAGGGTCTTGCCGTTTACGGTGATTGCCTTTTCGCGGATGAGACCCTGCTTCATGAGCTCGCCGACGACAGCCGGCACGCCACCGGCATGGTAATAGTCCTCACCGAGGTATTCGCCCGCGGGCTGCAGGTTGACCAGCAGCGGGACTTTGTGACCGTAAGTCTGCCAATCGTCCAGGCTCAGCTCAACGCCCAGGTGCCGTGCGATTGCGGCAAGGTGAATGGGTGCGTTGGTCGAGCCACCGATGGCGGAGTTCACAACGATGGCATTGATGAACGCATCACGGGTCATGATGGATGAGGGCCGCACATCCTCATTGACGAGCTCGACGATGCGCTTGCCCGTCTCGTAGGCAATGTGCTGGCGCTGCCGATACGGCGCGGGAATCGCGGCCGAGCCAGGCAGCTGCATGCCTAGGGCCTCCGCAAGCGAGTTCATGGTCGTGGCCGTGCCCATCGTGTTGCAGTAACCCGTGGACGGGGTGGATGAGGCGACCAACTCGAGGAATCCGGCATAGTCGATTTCACCAGCGGCCATCATCTGGCGCGCTTTCCAGATGATGGTGCCGGACCCGGTGCGCTCGCCCTTGTGCCAGCCGTTGAGCATGGGGCCGACTGACAACGCAATGGCCGGAATATCAACAGTCGCCGCGGCCATGAGGCACGCCGGCGTGGTCTTGTCGCACCCGATGGTGAGCACGACGCCGTCGAGTGGGTAGCCGTAGAGCACTTCCACCAGGCCGAGGTAGGCAAGATTGCGGTCGAGACCTGCCGTCGGGCGCTTACCCGTCTCCTGAATCGGGTGGACGGGGAACTCGATCGCAATGCCACCCGCCTCCCGAATTCCCTCACGGACCCGTTCTGCGAGTACAATATGGTGGCGATTGCAGGGAGACAGGTCACTACCGGTCTGGGCGATCCCGATAATGGGCTTGCCGGATTGCAACTCCTCGCGTGTCAGCCCGTAATTCAGGTAGCGCTCGATGTAGAGCGCGGTCATATCGGGATTAGAGGGATTGTCGAACCAAGTGCGAGAACGCAACTGCCGGCGACCGGCTTTCGAGTCTGTCATGAACCTGCCTCAATGTTTAATCATATTATATCCCGCCCAAGGAGGCGCGTAGGAGGATTCCTACAGCGGGGTGGGTTTTTGCTCCATTGTTGGGGCACTTATGTTGAGCCATGCTCGAACGTCGGTGGGATTCGCCGAATTGAGGGGACTTATGGCCCGCGAAGTTGCTATTACCCGATTTCCAGGGACTGGTCGGGTTCCAGAGACAGAAACACCGAAGCCCGTTGCCAAGGCGACGCCGGTCGTCAAGGGCAATTTTCTGCGGCCTCTGTATCTGGTCCCGCACCGGCTGACCCCGGCCGAGCGTCATCGCCGGATCTGCGATCTGGCATACCGCCGCGCAGAGATGCGCGGGTTCGCACCTGGCCACGAGCAGGAAGACTGGCTCGAAGCTGAGCGCGAAGTCGACGCCGGAAGGTTCTGAAGCGTAGCCGTTGGGAACCCCGTTCTGCCTCACCCGTTAGTGGGTCAGGTACAACAACTACGGGAGTGAACCCAAATGATGCGAGCCGGAACCATTCTAACTCTGACAGCCATTGCCCTGTTGGGTCTGTCGGGCTGCAACGAGGCGAAGTCGCCGGAGAAGGTGCAGCAGGATGTTGCCAAGGCTACAGACAAGGCTGCCGACAACGACGCGAAGGCGGCTGACAAGCTGGCCAGGGCGGATGCAAGCGCCGACAAGCAGGTTGGCGAAGCGCAGGCAAAGGCTGACGAGAAGACGACTGACGCTGCCGGTGATGCTGTTGTGACTCAGGCCGAGGGCGACCACAAGGTTGCCATTGCGCAGTGCGAGTCCCTGTCAGGTCAGGCCCAGAAAGACTGCAAGAAGCAGGCGGATGACCAGCTCGATGCAGTGAAGGCGAAAGTCAAGCAGCTGAAGAAGGATGCGGGCTGAGTCCCCACCACTGCGGCAGTAGTTTGCGCACCCTGGAGTGGGTAAACCTGTCGTCTATCAGATAGAGCACGCCGCGGTCCGTTGTCGTTCGAATGACACGGCCCGCGGCCTGCACCACTTTCTGGATTCCCGGGTACAGATAGGTGTACTCGTAGCCCGAGCCGAATCGGGTTTCCATGCGGCGCTGCATTTCCTCATTCACGGCGTTGACCTGCGGTAATCCCAGGGTTGCCACGAACGCGCCGATCAGGCGGGAGCCGGGAAGGTCCACGCCTTCCGCGAATGCGCCGCCCAACACCGCGAATCCAACGCCGGCCCCTTCGGGGACGAACCGCGACAGGAATGCTTCGCGCTCGGGTTCCGACATTCCGGCGTGCTGTTGCCATGTTGGGATCTGGGGATAGCGCTCGGTGACGAGCGACGCAACGTTCTCCAGGTACTCGAAGCTGCTGAGGAATACCAGGTAGTTGCCGGGTTGAGCGGCGTATTGCCTCGCCAGGAGGTCGGCGATGGGGGCCAGGGAGCGGGCGCGGTCCTTGAAGCGTGTTGATATTGTGCGGACCAGGCGTACGGCCAGTTGCTCCTTTTGAAATGGTGACTGTACATCCAGGTAGCCGCAGGTCTGCGGCAGACCGAGGATATCGCGGAAGAATTCGTGCGGCGCCAGGGTTGCTGAAAACAACACTGTTGACTGGGCCGCGGCGAATCTGGGAGCAAGGAATCGGCCAGGGACCAGGTTTCGGAGGCACAGTACCGATTGGCTGCGGTCGGGCTTCGTGATTTCGAACAGGGTGCTGGAGTCGTAGTCGGCCGCCAGCCGTGCGAAACCCAGGGCTTCGAAGAAGAATTCCAGCAATGCTTCGTTCTGACCCATGTGGGTGCTGAGGTAGTCCACGAGCACGGAGATCAGTTTGTTGAGTGCCGTGATCAGCTCTTCCGGCGGCTCCTCGTAGATGTGGTGAGGCTCTTCCTGAGCTTTGTTCAGGTCGCTCCAGATCCTTCGCACGGGTTCGAAGGCACCTGGTAACACGTGTTGGACCTTGGTGAATGCGTCAAAGTCCAGGGACGATGTGTACATGGTGCGTGCACGCTCGACCAGGTTGTGTGCCTCATCTACCAGCAGGCAGACGCGCCATTCGTGGGTGATGGTCCAGCCGAAGAGCATTGCGCTCCTGTCGAAGTAGTAGTTGTAGTCGCCGACTACGACGTCACTCCAGCGGGCCAGTTCCTGGCCCAGGTAGTAGGGGCATATCTGGTGTTTTAACGCGACCTGGCGCACGGACTCCTGGTCGAGGAATTTCTCGTTCATGGCTTCAGCCCGGGCGGC
>Ga0068860_100000558_pt1 | contig 45268 bp, 39 predicted proteins | sample KBSSwiS32_FD_66597 | JGI IMG/M metagenome (GOLD analysis project Ga0068860, IMG submission 66597) | Switchgrass rhizosphere microbial communities from Kellogg Biological Station, Michigan, USA - KBS Switchgrass S3-2 | ecosystem: Host-associated > Plants > Roots > Rhizosphere > Soil ... | reverse complement strand
TGCGGCACGGTCGGTTGCACCGACCCGGTCGGCGTCCGAAGGTGGGGGCGTGACGACGACGAGCGACGCACCCACCGACGTCACGCGCGACGACTGCACGCCGCGAAGCCGGGCGACCGATGCGCCTCGTGGGCGTCTGAACCGACCCGCAGCCATGGCGCGACCGGCGGCATGAACACCGAGCTGCGCGGTGTGTCGGCGATCGGTCTGGGTGAGCGATTCATCGGCATCTCCTTCGCTCGGCGCGATCCCAGCGAAGGCCTGCCCATCTCGCTCCCCAGCTCGAGGCAACCGGCAGCCTTCTTAGCGCCGTACGTACTCCTCGGGGCCAAGTCCCAGAGCGGCACCATCACAGGTGAGGTCGTCTCGGCTGACGGCGGGATCGGGGTCCGCGGATTCGTATCGCCCGCCGGCGACGACCACCTTCTCGACCCGATCACCGGAGGACTTTCGTGAGCGTCGACTTCAACACGGCTACCGCCGTGGCGCGTAACGCGAAGTACTTCCCCGACACCGTGGCCGTCGCCTACGACGGGGGAGAGTTGAGCTATCGAGAGCTCGAGGACCGGTCGGCCCGTCTGGCCGCTGTGCTTCTCGCAGAGGGCATCGAGGCAGACGACCGAGTTGCCTACGTCGGGCTGAACTCGAGCGCGTTCGTCGTCACGATGCTCGCGTCGTTCCGGATCGGTGCGATCTACGTCCCGGTCAACTTCCGGCTCGCCGGACCCGAGCTCGCCCGGGTACTCGGCAGCTCCCGGGCCAAGCTGGTCATTGCAGAGGAGGGGCATCGCGCCGCGGTCGAATCCGTACGCGCCGAGACATCGCTCGAGCGGTTCCTCCTGGTCGACGACGACCAGAACTGCCCCGTGGGCGAAGGCGACATCCTCGGATGGAGGCGGTGGGCGCCGCTTCTGGAGCAGGCGACGCCCCTTCAGACGATCCGATCACGCACCGCGGAGGACATTGCGATGCTGATGTTCACCAGCGGCACCACGGGCCTGTCGAAGGGGGTGATCCTGACCTACGGCAACGTCTGGTGGAACGCCGTCAATGTTGACTCCAGGCTCGACTCGAGGCGCGGCGACGTCACCTACGCGGCGGCGCCGCTGTTCCACATCGGCGCGCTCAACAGCTTCGCCCTCCGCATGCTTGCACGAGGTGGAACTCTCGTCATCAGACGGACGTTCGACCCCGTGCGATTCGTCTCCGACATCAGCACAATGAGGGTGAACACCACGTTCATGGTCCCAGTGATGCTCGCCGCGACGGCGCGAGTGCCCGGAGTGTTCGAGAACGACTTCTCATCGCTGCGCGCCGTCGTCGTTGCCGGCGCTCCGGTGCCGCCGTCTCTCATCGAGGAGTTCGCCGAGCACGGGGTGACCCTGCAGCAGGCATGGGGCCTCACTGAGACCGCGCCCTTCGCGACGCACCTTCCCGCCGAGATGACGCTGACGAAGCTGGGTTCCGCAGGAATTCCCATGCCGCACACCGAGCTGAAGGTTCTCGATCTGGCGACCGACACGGACGCCAGGCCCGGCGTCGCCGGCGAACTCCTCGTACGTGGGCCGAATGTCAGCCCCGGGTACTGGGAGAACCCGGAAGCCACAGCGGATGCCTTCGACTCCGACGGATGGTTCCACTCGGGAGACATCGGCTACCTCGACGAGGACGGGTTCCTTTTCATCGTCGACCGGCTCAAGGACATGGTCATCTCGGGCGGAGAGAACGTCTACCCGGCAGAGGTCGAGCGCTCCCTCGCGGACATGCCTGGCGTCACCGACGTGGCGGTGGTCGGCATACCCGACCCCGAGTGGGGAGAGACAGTGGTCGCCGTCGTCTCACTCGCCGAGGACGCGACCCTCGACTTGGAGGCCGTCCGGGAGTTCGCGGCCAGCCGTATCGCACGCTACAAGCTGCCGCGGAGGCTCCAAATCGTTCAAGCCGTGCCGCGCAATGCCTCCGGCAAACTCGACAAGGTGACCATCAGACAGTTGGTGGAGGACCAGTGATTCATGGTCGAGAACTGCATCAGGGGGCGACGGCGCAGTGCCTCCCCCGTCGGCCGCCACGACCGGCACCGCAGGGGAACAGGGCATGACCGGCCCCCGGTGGCGGGTCCGCGAGCCCGGTGCAGCGGCGGCTGGCCGGTCGCGCGGCGTTCGAGCTGCCTGACCAGCACCTAGTCGGCTCTCCGGCGGACCGATCTGGAGTACCGTGATTCTGGCAGCCGTCCGGAGGGCCGATGAGCGAGGCGCGGTTTCTTCCTGATTCACCCCCGGGACTGCCGGCAGAAGTGACGTCATTCATCGGCCGGCGGTTCGATCGGGCCCGTGTCCGCGCGTTGATGTCCGAATCGCGACTCGTGACACTCACCGGTTTCGGCGGAGTCGGTAAGACTCGGCTAGCACTGCATGTGGCCCGCGAAGTGCGTCGAGCGTTCCCCGATGGTGTGCGCGTCGCCATGCTCGGCACACTCGCGGACGCGAGCGAGGTGCCGGAAGTGGTTGCTACGTCGTTTGACCTCGACCCACGCGTGGGGCAATCCCCAAGCAGCGCTTTGGTGGAGTACCTGCGCAACCGCACGGCTTTGCTGCTGCTCGACAATTGCGAGCACGTCATCGCATCAGTAGCCGCGGTCGTGGCCATGGTGCTGGAGGCTTGTCCTGAGGTGCGAATCCTCGCGACCAGTCGAGAACCCCTCCGCGTCCAAGGCGAGGCCGTATTTCCCGTGACGGCGCTCTCTGTGCCCCCGTGGTCATGGACCGAAGAGACGCCGCTGCAGCAGTTCGAGTCATGCCAATTGTTCCTGGATCGCGCCCGCGCGCTGGTAGGCGACTTCAGCCTCACCGCGGCCGACCGCGAGGCGGTAGCAGCGATCTGCCGGAAGCTGGAAGGTATCCCCTTGGCGATCGAGCTGGCTGCCTCTCGGCTCGGGGTGTTCACGGCCCAAGAGCTCAACCGGCGATTGACCGATCAGGGGACGGCGTTGCTGAGTCGAGGTAGCCGAATGGCGCCCGACCGGCAATCGACTATGGCTGCCTGCATCGAGTGGAGCTTCCGGCTGTGCACCCCGGCGGAGCGGCTCATGTGGGCGACGGCCTCGGTCTTTGCGGGCGGCTTCGATCTCGATGCGATCGAATCGGTGTGCGCGGACACCGATGACCAGGTCGCGGCGGTCGACACGCTGCAGGCGCTGGTGGACAAGTCCGTCGTGACAGCAACGCAGCATGACGGTGAAACTCGCTACCGGATGCTCCCGCCGATCAGGCAGCGGGGACTTGAGGAACTGTCGGCGCTCGGTCTCGACCGCGAAGTCCGCACTCGGCATGCCGAGTTCTTCGTCGATCTCGTCACCCGGGCGCAGAAGGAGTGGATGAGCCCACGCCAACTCGACTGGATCCGCCGGCTCCGACATGAGATGCAGAACCTGCGCACAGCACTCGGCTGGTGTGCGGAGGATCCGCTGTTGGTCGATGTTGGCCTTCGAGGGGGAGCGCGGTTGCTGGAATTCGGGCAAACCGAGGGGGTCTTCCGCGCGGGGAGACAGTGGTTCGACGCACTGCTGAGCGACGGCCAAGGGTCATCGGAGGCGAGGGCATGGGCACTCCGGACCGACTGCCGGTGGAGCACGTTGCAGGGCGACGTGGGCAGGGCCGCCGAATTGCTGGAGGAGGCGCAAGCTCTCGCCCAGGACCTCGGCGTCGAGGACCTTGATGCCGCCCTGACGCAGTCTGAAGGCATGGTGGCCATGTTCGCTGGCGAACCGGAGCGCGCTGAACAGCTCTTCTTGCGGGCCACGGGCCAGTTCGAGGCCACATCGAACATGCCCGAACTCGCGACGACCATCATGTTGACGGCCATATCGCAAGTCTTCCTCGGCAAGACCGACGAAGCGCTCGCGTCTCACCGAGCCTGCACGAAGATCACCGAACCGACAGGCGAGACTTGGCTCACCTCGTGGTCCCTATGGGCAGCCGGTCTTGCGACTCAGATCAATGGCGACAGCGACAGGGCACGGGGTCTGCTCGAGCAGAGTCTCCGGCTGAAGGACGCCCTGAGCGAACGGCTCGGGATCGCCGTCTTGCTTGAGACATTTGCCTGGCTAGACGCCACGGCGCAGCCGCAGAAGTCGGTGGCCTTGTTGGGTGCTGCGCAGAACGAGTGGGACACGATCGGATCCTCCACGGCCGCGCTTCCCCCATTCGATCGCCTGCATACCTCAGCCGTCGCGGCAACGTCCGAGAGGCTCGACCGGCAGCGGTTCGAACATCAGTGGAGCGCCGGCCGAATGCTGGACCAGAAGAGCGCCACCGCATGGGCCCTCGGTGAGCAACCCACTCCTGAAGAGCTGCCGACGGAGGTGCCCAGCAGCAGTCCGCTGACGCGGCGTGAGGAGGAGGTGGCGGGGCTGCTCGCGCAAGGGCTGAGCAATCAGGAGATTGCGAACAGCCTGGTCATATCGCGGCGGACCGTCGAAGCGCATGTCGAGCACATTCTGAGCAAACTCGGGTTCACGAGCCGCACACAGGCGGCTGCCTGGTTCCTCGAACGATCGTGACGAGCGCTTCGTCGGCCGTTGAGCAGGGCCCTTGGCGTCGACCATGCGCCACGAAGACCGTGGCAATATCGCGGCCGAGGTGATCCTCAGCGCTTGGTGTTGGAGCCCGGCGATCACCTGCCTTTCTTCACCCGCAACGGGACCCATCACCCGCTATCTGTCGTCTGGCTGAGGCGTGCTTCCAGGACGGCGTAACTCCTCGGCCAGACCTGGTGCGATCCGCTCGCAGATCCTGGTGAGCTGCTCGACCTGCGCCTTCGTGAGCGGGTCGAAGATGAGCCGTCGGACCTCCTCCACGTGTGCGGGGGCAGCGGCGACGAGCTGCTGGCTCCCGGCGTCGGTGAGAACCGCGAGGGTAGAACGGCGATCGGTTGGGTCCGGCATCCGGCGTGCCCAGCCCTTCGCCTCCATCCGGCTGATCACCTGGGACAGGCGCGGGAGGCTGCCGTCGGCGACGGCCGCGAGGTCGCTCATCCGCATGCTGCGCCCCGGTGCCTGGGACAGCCCCGACATGACGCCGTACTCGAAGTGCCGCATCCCGGCGTCGCGGCGCAGCTGCGCGTCGAGGGCGGCATCGAGGCGAAGAAAGACGCCGCAGAACGCCCGCCATGCGCGGCCCTCCTCGGCGTTGAGCCAGCGAGCCTGATCCGGCGCCTGGTGCGGCGCCTGGTGGGGGTCCAGACGAGCGGCCATGCCGACAGTCTACCGCGGTGCGGTTAAGCCTTTAAATATTTTTACTTGCATCTTGAACTAGGCATCGCTACGGTTAAAGCATGAAGCAATTCTCCGCGGCGTTGCCCGGGACCAGTCGGGGTGCCGTCGCCGCGCTCATGGCCACGCACGTCGTGGTCACCGCGACGGTTCCCACCGTCCTGGCCGGGGTCACGCAGCTGCCCCCGGAGCTCTGACCGGCTCGTCACTCATCCCCTCAGCAGGCCACCAGGCCCGCTGCTCCACGCCACCGACCCCCCAGAAAGGGAACAGCCCATGACGATCGACCGTCGCAATCTCTTCACCGGAGGCGCCGGCCTGTTCGGCGCCCTGGCCCTGACCGCCGTCGCCGGCGACATGACGCTCGCGGAGGCCGCCGAGAACCACCCACACCTCGACCCGCACCAGTCCACCCTCCTGCCCCACCTCCTGCCCAACCTCAGCACGGTGACCACCACCATCGACCCCGTCATGCCCCGGGACCTCGACGCTCACGAGCGCAAGCTGCTCGCAACCTTCGACGAGCTCGACTTCGTCGTCTACAGCGGCCAGCACTGGAACCGGTTCAGTGAAAGCCACGCCCCCGACGTCCGGGTGCACAACCCGGACGGCACCTTCACCGACGGCTTGCAGGCACACATCGAGGCCTTGAAGTTCCAGTTCCTCTGGGCACCGGACACCCGCGTCGTCCAGCACCCCATCAAGATCGTCAACGGCAACCTCACCGCGGTCGTCGGCATCGGAAAAGGCACGTTCACCCAGCCGATGCCCCTGCCCGACGGCAGCGCCATCCCACCGACCGGAAAGCCGTTCCAGATGAGCATGACCACGGTCGCCCGCTGGAACCACCGCAACCTCATCAAGGAGGAGTTCCTCTTCCTCGACCTGCAGTCGATCCAGCAGCAGATCGGGCTCGCCTGAGCAGCCGGTCCCTCGCGAGATCTATCCGGCCACGATGCAGAAGTCGTTCGACCTCGGCGACCCCGCCACGACCCGGGTCTGCGTGCCGTTCGAGGGGTCGCTGCTGCCGGCGTACGTCACCGACGCCTTGACCGACGGCACGCCCGGCACGGTGCATGATCATGTGGAACGGCCTGGATTCCACCAAGAAGCACATGTACACGTCCGGCTGGCCGGCCGAGATCGCCGCCCGAGAGTGCAACCGAGCACGGCGGGCTCGACCACCTGCCCCACGTCGGCGCGTTCACGGCCGACCGGATCGGGGACACCTTCTCCCAGCTCGGGTGACCGGAACGCCGAGCCGCCGCAACCAGCGCCACGAAAGGATTGCCGCATGCACACGAGGACGGGCGCGATGGCCACGGGCCGGCCGGAGCGGTACGCGAAACAGCTCGCCAGCCACTGGGCGGGGCGGAGTGAGGCGACCGACGAGGACGGCGCCACGGTGCTGCGCTGGGCAACCGGCCAGGTCATCACGTTGCGGCCGGTCGAGGGTGCCCTCGAGGTGACGGTCGCGGTGCCCGCGGACGCCGACCTCGACCGGTTCGCGCAGGTGGTGAAGGACCACCTCGAGCGCTTCGGTCAGCGCGACGAGCTCGATCTCATCTGGTCGGACTGACCTGACCGGCTCAGTCGCGCGGCCCGCCGTGCATGACGCCGTCGATCGCACCGTGGGGAGGGTCGCGACGAGGTCGTCCTCGAACCGACCGTCGGTGAGCACCAACACCACCTTGGCCGACGTGCTCCCGTTTCGCGCTGCACGACGAGTCGCCGGAACGCAGGGTCACCTCCGAGTCGTCGAGCACCAGCGTGATCTCGCCCTCGAGCACGATCGCCGGTGCCGTCGTCTCCGGAAGCTTCCGCCGAACGATTGCCATTGCCGTCGTTGACACCCCGGTAGCCGCCAGGTGAAGTGGTCCGTCGAAGCGCAGCACGGCGTCCTCGATCAGCCGGCCAACACCACCCGTGGCCTTGCCCCCGGATCGTGGACACGGTGGGTGATCACGCGGCGGTCGGCAGCGTAGCGGCCTGGCGGTGCCTCGTAGGCGACGGGGGACAGGTAGCCGTTGGTCCCCGGGAAGGAGGCCTGATGGTGGCCGCGGTCGCGTGACTTGTTGTTTGACACGGTCGTGTGGTTCCGACCGGGCCGTGATGCTGCCACCGCTGCGAGATGCAGCTCAGTGCTCCGGGGTGAACTCGACTCTCTCGACGTCCATGGTGTTGAGCTGCTCGTACCTGTCATGGTCGCGTCGCTTGATCGCCACTGCCTGCGCGAGGCCGACAGCGAAGGCGAGAGGCAGCGGCAGGACGAGGAGCCAGTTGACGAGCGGCTTCGCGGCTGTGAGTAGGTCGAGCTGGGACAGGCACAACCACACGAGGATCGTCAGGCCTACCGCCGCGATTCCCGGCGCGACGACCACGCGCCAGATCGAGTGCTCGCAGGGGTGCCGGGTGAAGTACGCGGCCACGGCGACGCCGGTCAGTGCCTCGAGTGCGAGGATGCCGATGACGCCGGGTGCGGCCGACCACAGGAACACCACCAGGTAGGGGTCGGCGCCCATGATGGCCGCGAAGCCGAGCACGATCAGGCACACCGCGACCTGGACGGCGACACCGCCGATGGGTGAGCCGTGTCGAGTGCTCACTCGCCCGAAGCTGCGCGGCAGGAGGCCTTCTCGAGCAAGGGTGAAGTGGTAGCGCGCGGCGGCGTTGTGGAAAGCGAGGGTGGCTGCGAACGCGCTCGTCATGAGGAGCACCTGCCCTGCGTCGGACGACCACGCCCCGACGTACTCCTTGATGGATACGAAGGTCAGCGCGGAGACATCATCGCCGGCGGCGTAGGCCAGGGCGTTGTCTGAACCGAACGCGACGAACACGCACCAGACCGAGAAGGTGTAGAAGACAGCCAAGAAGCCGATCGCGATGTAGGTGGCGCGGGGGATCGTACGCTCGGGGTCGCGCACTTCTTCGGCGTAGATGGCTGTCGCCTCGAAGCCGATGAAGCCGCCGGCCGTGAGGACCAGCATCGCGCCGAAGCCCGGGTTGGACATCACGCCGGGGTCGAACATGTCGACGGTGATCCCCTGGCGGCCGCCCGCGATCAGGACTGCGACCTCGTAGATGACAAGGATGAGGACCTCGAGTCCGAGCGCGGCACCCAGGACGCGCGCGCCGAGGGTGACCCGGAAGTAGCCGAGCGCCCCGACGCCTGCGAGCCCCGCGGCGGCCAGGAGCTGCCAGGGCACCGACAGTCCGAACAGATTGGACAGTGCGCTGTGGGCGTAGACCGCGAATCCCGAGAGCAGGCAGATCGTCATCGCGTTGTAGGAGATGACGGCCACGTAGCTTGCGCCGACGCCCCAGGGCCGGCCCAGGCCGTGGGAGATGTAGGAGTAGAACGCGCCGGCGTTGCGCACGCGGGGGCTCATGGCGGTGAAACCTGTAGCGAACAGCAGAAGCAGTAGGCCGGGCAGGAGGTAGCCGTAGGCAGCGGAGAGGCCGCCGGTCCGGATGGCGAGGGGCACGACACCGGCCACGACCGTGAGGGGCGCGGCCGCCGCGACGACGAAGAACACCAGGTCCGCGGTGCCGAGACCCGCCCGCTCGAGCCGCGGTGAGGGCGTGGAGCGGCTGGAGGCGTCGCTACGGTCAGCGTCGGGCGACTGGAGCACCATTGGAGATCCTTACTGTTGACTCGTCGGGGATGGTCGGGCCGGGTCGACGGGAGCGCGCCGGCCGAGTCGTGAGGTCGTCGAACCAGAGCTGGTCGCCGCGTCGGATGTAGACCATGCGTTCCTGCGCGAGGTGCCGGATGTCGCTGAGTGGATCGCCGTCGATGACGACGAGGTCTGCGGCCTTGCCGACCGCCAGGGAGCCGGTCAGGTGATCGACTCGGAGTGCTCGGGCGCCGTTCGAGGTGGCCGCGACGAGTGCGTCTTGTGCCGGCATGCCGGCGTCGACCATGGTGTGGATCTCCGCCAGCGTCGAGTAGCCGAACGGCACCTCGATGCTGGAGAAGCTGTCGCTTCCGACGGCGATCGTGACGCCCGCATGCCGTGAGTTGTTGAAGTTCTCCCGTACGCGGTTCTTCTCCCGCTCTACCGGGGTGTCTCCGGGGTAGTTCTCCAGGCCTGGCCGTTCGGCTGGCGGATAGCTGTCGAACCACGGGCCGACGAAGAGCTGGAGGGTCGGGACGTGGATGATGCCCTTCTCGATCATCAGTGCGCGGCACTCGTCGTCGAGGTCCTCGCCGTGCTCGATGGTGGCGACGCCGGCACGGATGCAGTCCTTGGCCGCGTCGAGCGACTCTGCATGGGCCAGGACGGGGATCTTCAGCAGTCCCGCCTCGCGCACGACTGTCTCGATCTCCTGCAGATCGAAGTGCTGATCGGTCTCGAGCTCCTTGTCCCACATGCCGCCGCCGGTGGCCCAGATCTTGATCGCGTCGGACCCCATGCGGCTGAGCCGGCGGACGGTCTTGCGGAGCTCTTCGGGGCCGTCGGCGAGGACTCCCCATGGATGACTGCGTTGCACGAGGTCCACGTCCAGGTCGTGAGCGTCACCGTGTCCGCCCGTGCGCGAGATGCCGGGCCCGCAGGCGACGATCCTGGGCCCGTCGATGTGCCCGTGGTTGACGGCCCACTTCAAGCGGATGCCGTTGCGTGAGATGTCCCTGATCGTGGTGACGCCGCAGTCCATCAGCTCTCGCATCTGCTTGGTGGAGAGGATGGCCTGCCGCACGTCGTCCTCGATGACCCACGTCCGGTAGTCCGCGCTCGAGGCGCCACCGAGGTGGGTGTGGCAGTCGATGAGCCCGGGCATGACCGTGCAGCCGGTCGCGTCCACGACCTCCGCGCCGATCGGCGTCCCGATCTCGCTGCTGGCACCGACCGCGCGCACTACTCCTCGGTCGACGACGACGGAGGCGTCCTCCAGGAGGCCGCCTTGCCCGTCGATCAGCTGGCCGGCACGGATCACGGTGGACGCCATGAGGATCTCACAATCGTTGCAGCAAGAGCGATCGAGCGTCAGATTACTCAATGTATGGACGTGTGACAAGCATTTTGAAACCTAGACACGCCCCTGGGCGTCATAGGGGGACATGGTGGGTGGTCTGCTTGAATGACTGGACTAGTGGCAAGGAAGGTTGCAGACGTGCGCGGAGCACACCTACATGGACTGCGTGCGGCGCAGCTCGACGAGCTCGACCGACGCCTGGTCACCCTCCTCCAAGAGGACGGGCGGCGAACTGTGTCCGAGATGGCACGCGCCGTCGGCCACTCGCATGCCGCGGTCCGCCAACGCATCAACAGGCTGCTCGACGACGACATCGTCTCGATCGCCGCAGTGACCCACCCGGGAACCCACGGCTACGGGACCTCGGCCACTGTCGCCGTGCGCACGGATCATCGGGTCGGGGAGGTGAGCGAAGGGATCTCGGAGATCTCCGAGGTCTACTACGTGGTCACCGTCACCGGCGAGTGGGACGTGATCGTCGAGCTCATGGCCAGAGACCAGCAGCACCTACAGTCCCTGGTCATGACCATCCGCGAGCTGCCGGGCGTGGTCTCGACCTCGACGTTGTCGTTCGTCGAAACGGTCAAGTGGGTCTACAGCCCCACGTTCATCGACTGACCTGGCACGGTGGGTGTGTGCATCCGGCTGGAAGTCCCGCCATGGGCAGAGGCTGATCCCATGAAGGCGTAGGCCGCGACGGCTACCGGTGACGGGGGCCGGACCACACCCTGCCGGCCGTCGCCCATGGTGATGCAGAGGTGCCACCCACGTCCTCGCCTCCCGCGAGCGACGCCGCCTTGGGGGATTGTGCTGCGGCTCAACACGCCGTAGCCTCGCCCCAGGGTACTGAGGAGTACCCGATCTGAAGAGAGGCAAGTCCATTGGTTCTCGACGAGACGGCTGGGACGGCCGTGACGGCGGTCCTCCCACCAGGACCGCGCCTGCCAGGGCCGGTCGCGCTCGCGGCCTACGTGGCGTCGCGGCGTCGCTTCTTGATGGCCCTGCAACGGCGCTACGGCTCGACGTTCACCCTCACGGTGCCGCCGTTCGGCAACATCGTCATGCTGACGACCGCCGACCTGACGAAGCAGCTGCTCAGCACGAAACCTGAGGTGGCTGGTTCGGCCCAGCCGGATCTCGGCAACGTGCTGGGCCCGGGGTCTACCTTCGCCCTGGAGGGGGAGGACCACCTGCGCCGGCGCCGACTGATGGCGCCGCCGTTCCACGGGCGTCGGCTGCGCGCGTATGAGGACGTGATGGTCGAGGAGACCCTGCGCGAAGCCGCCACCTGGCCTCAGGGCGTCGAGTTCGAGACCACGCCCGCGTTCCTTCGACTCACTCTCGCCATCATCTTGCGAGCGGTCCTGGGCGCCCAGGGGAAGCACTACGACGAGCTCCAGCGGTTGATGCCCGCGGTGGCCGAGCTCGGGGCGCGGCTGAGCGTCTCGCCGTTCCCGGACAAGGGTCGCTCCTGGGGCGCGTGGGCGCGCTACCGACGGCTGCGCCAGCAGTACGACGAGGTGGCCCTCGACCTGATCGCCACCGCACGACGTGATCCGGACCTCAGCGAGCGCGACGACGTCCTCGCCATGCTCATCCAGGCCCGCTACGACGACGGCTCGCCCATGTCCGACCAGGAGATCGCCGACGAGTTGTTGACCATGCTCGGCGCCGGGCACGAGACGACCGCCAACACCCTCGCCTGGGCGTTCGAGCGGCTCACCCGCCATCCCCAGGTCCTGGACCGCCTGGTCGCCGAGGTGGACGCCGGGCTCGAGGAGTTCCTGGCCGCCACGGTGGTCGAGGTGCAGCGCACGCGTCCGGTCATCACGGAGGTCGGCCGCATGGTGCTGGCGCCGTCGATGGAGCTGGGGCCGTGGCGCATTCCGCGCGGCCACCAGGTCTTCGCCGCCGTCGACCTGGTGCAGTCCGACCCGAACGTGTTCGACGACCCCGACTCCTTCGTGCCGCAGCGCTTTGTCGGTGCGCGGCCTGAGTCGCACTCGTGGATCCCGTTCGGCGGTGGCACCCGCCGGTGCCTGGGTGCGGCGTTCGCCGACATGGAGATGAAGGTCGTGCTGCGTACCCTCCTGCAGGGCTGGGAGTTCGCCGCGACCACGGCGCCCGACGAGCCTTGGCAGTCGCGCGGCGTCTCCTGGACGCCGGCGCGCGGCGGTCGGGTCAAGGCCTACCGGCGCAGCAGTCCGCGACTCCTCGGCGCGTCGCCGAGCACGCTGACGGCAGCGTCCCGGTGAGCGCCGCCCGCCGCGAGCGCTTCGCCGATGTCGGCCGAGGGATCACTCTGTGCTTCGACGAGGTGGGCGAAGCCGACGCGACCCCCGTCGTCATGGTGGCGGGCCTGGGCCAGCAGCTGGTCTCGTGGCCGCTGCCGCTCTGCGAGGCGATCGCCGCGGAGGGCTACCGGGTCGTCCGCCTCGACAACCGCGACAGTGGCCGGTCCACGCACACGAACGCGCCCGTGGTCGGCCTGGGCCGGATGCTGACGGGGCGGATCCCGGCGGAGACTTACGAGCTGTACGACATGGCCGCAGACCTGCGCGGACTGCTCGACGCCCTGGGTGTCGACCGGGCCCACCTGGTCGGCGCCTCGATGGGCGGGATGATCGCCCAGACCGCCGCAGCAAGGTACCCGGACCGGGTCCGCAGCCTGACGTCGATCTTCTCGACGACCGGCGCGCCCCGCCTCGGTCGCCCACACTGGACGACCTGGTTGCGGCTCGCCGCCGCGCCGCCCGCGACGGCGGCCGCGGCCGGGGAGGCCGAGGTGCGCATGTTCCGGCACATCGGGTCGCACGGCTACGTGTTCGCCGAGAACGACGTGCGCGAGACCGCGGTGCGGGCGTTCGAGCGGGACTCCTCCAGCGAAGGGGTCGCGCGACAGCTCGCCGCGATCCTCAAGTCGGGCGACCGCACAGCCCAGCTGGCCAGCATCACCGCGCCCACCCTCGTGGTCCACGGCGACCGTGACCGCATGGTCGCGACCTCGGGTGGTCGAGCGACGCACGGAGCGATCCCGGACGCCCGCTTGTGGATCGTGCCGGGGCTCGGCCACGACTATCCGGCGGCGCTATGGCCGACCCTCGTCGCCCGCCTGACCCGGCACTTCCGCCTCGCCGACGGCGAGACCCCGCAGCTCGGGCCGCCCCCGGCGCGAGCTGACCAGCAGCCCACTACGTCTCGCGTTGCCGTCGGTGCCGCCAGAGAGGACGGGTCATGAAACCGCACCACCCGGTCGATGGGCAGTCCGTCGTGATCACGGGCGCAGCCTCCGGGATCGGCCGCGCCCTGGCCCAGCACCTGGCGGGTCGCGGCTGCCCGGTCGCCCTGGCCGACGTCGACGAGGCCGGGCTGGCCGAGACGGCCCGCTCCCTGCAGACGCCGACCCTCGTGGAGCACGTCGACGTCCGCGACCCCGCGCAGCTCACGGCCTTCGCCGGCAAGGTGAGGGACTGGGCGCCGACGGACCTGTGGGCCTGCTTCAACAACGCGGGCGTAGCCGTCAACAACACGGTGGCCGACGGCGATCCTGCTGACGACCAGTGGCTGCTCGACATCAACTTCCACGGGGTGGTCAACGGCACCCGCGCCTTTCTGCCGCTGCTCCTCGACCAGGGCTCGGGCGCCGTGGTCAACACCTCGAGCGTCTACGGGTTGCTCGCCGTACCGCTCCACAGCGCCTACTGCGCGTCCAAGTTCGCGGTCCGCGGCTTCACCGAGGCCCTGCACCACGAGCTCATCGGGACTGGGGTCCGGGCGGTCACCGTCCACCCCGGAGGGGTGAAGACGAACATCGCGCACAACGCCCGCGTCAGCGTCGACGCGCTCGAGGGCGACCGCACCAGCGAGGAGATGGCCGCCGAGTTCGACGCCAGCGCGATGACCACGCCCGAGCGGGCGGCGCGGACGATTGTCCGCGGTGTGGAGCGCGGGCGCCCTCGCGTGCTGGTCGGTCCGGACGCCGTGCTCATCGACGTGCTGACGCGCCTCACGCCGACCCGAGCCGCCGGCATCATCGGGCGACTCGAGAAGGGCCTCACACGCTCGGCCCGCCCTCAGCCGGTGGCCTTGTGACGGCGGCAGCGGCGGAGCACTGCGACGTCCTCGTCGTCGGGGCCGGGCTTTCGGGGATCGGCGTGGCCTGTCACCTCCAGAGCCATCGGCCAGACGACTCGGTGGTCGTGGTCGAGGCGAGGGAGTCGCTGGGAGGGACCTGGGACCTCTTCCGCTACCCGGGAGTGCGGTCGGACTCCGACATGGCCACGCTGGGCTACTCCTTCCGGCCCTGGACGGACGCCGTGACGATCGCCGACGGGGCCGACATCCTCGACTACATCCGCGAGACGGCCGACGAGCACCGGATCACCGAGCGAATCCGGTTCGGCCACCGCGTGACCAGGGCGTCGTGGGACTCGACGCGGGCGGTGTGGTCGGTGGAGCTCTCCGTCCGCACGCCCGCGGACGACGGAGACGCCGGCGCGGAGCGCCTGGAGTCCCGCTCGATCACTTGCTCGTTCCTCTTCCTCTGCACCGGTTACTACGACTATGCGGAGGGCCACTCGCCCGATTGGTCCGGTCGGGAGGACTTCCAGGGCGAGGTCGTCCACCCGCAGCACTGGCCAGCGGACTTCGACCATTCCGGCAAGGACGTCGTGGTCATCGGCAGCGGGGCCACCGCGGTCACGCTGGTGCCCGCCCTGGCCGAAACCGCACGCAGCGTCACGATGCTCCAGCGCTCACCCACCTACATCGTCTCCGGGCCGCGGCGCGACCGCTTCGCCGCCTGGGCGACCCGCCGGCTCGGCACCGGACTCGGGGCGCGGGCGACCTTCTGGAAGAACGTCGCTCAGAGCCTCGGCGAGTACACCCTGAGCCGGCGGGCGCCGAGGTACGTCGCCAAGGCGGTGCGCAAGGACGCCGCGTCGCGGCTGCCGGCCGACTACGACCTCGACCAGCACCTGACACCGCGGTACAAGCCGTGGGACCAGCGCATGTGCCTGGCCCCCGACGGTGACTTCTTCGCCACGATCAAGGACGGTCGGGCCAGCATCGTCACGGACACGATCGACACCTTCACGCCCGACGGGATCCGGCTCACCAGCGGCCGTGAGTTGCGGGCCGACGTGGTGGTCGCCGCCACGGGTCTGAAGCTGCTGTCGATGGGAGGCATCGCGCTGCACCGCGACGGCGAGACCATCGACGTCTCGACCACCACGGCCTACCGCGCGCTCATGCTGTGCGAGGTGCCCAACCTGGCGTGGGCCCTCGGCTACACGAACGCGTCGTGGACCCTCAAGGTCGACCTCGTCGCTCGCTACGTCGTCCGGCTGCTCGACTTCATGGAATCGCACGGATACGCGGTCGCCTCGCCGCTTCCGCCCGACGACGACGAGCGCGCCCCCATGGTGGACCTGCAGTCGGGCTACGTCCGTCGCGGGATCGACGCCTTCCCGCGCCAGGGGGTTCGCGAGCCGTGGCGGCTGCGGCAGAACTACCTCGTCGACGCCTGGCGGCTCCGGCGGCAGGGGGTCGAGGAGCAGATGCGCTTCGAGACCAGGCCACGGCGGCAGTGGGGTGGCGAAGGTGCTGCGGTGGCGGCCGACACCGAGGAGGTGCTCGTCGGTCGGTAGGGTCCCAGCGTGCCCAGGAGGGTCGACGTCGAGGAACGCCGAAACGCCGTCCTGGCCGCGGTGTGGCGGGTGGTCGAGCGCGACGGTCTGCCGGGCGCCACGATGCGGGCCATCGCCCAGGAGGCCGGCGCGTCGACCGCGGTCATCACGCACTACTTCAACAACAAGGACGAGGTGCTGCGTGCGGCCCTGGAGCTGTCGCACTTGCGCATCGCGGTCAGCGACGACACCAGCCGGGAGCGCCACCTGGTCAGCCGCGACCGCTCCCTCGAGCTGCTCGAGCAGCTCGTCGAGGGGGCAGAGGTGGCCGGCGACCTCTCGGCCGGACTCGGCTCTCAGCGAGTGGCGGAGGCCCTGCTCGCCTTCGTCGACGGACTCGGGGTCGACGCCCTATGCACCCCGATCGGGTGTCGGAGGACCGATGCGTCACCTTGTCTCCCAGCAGCTGGACTGGATCGCGTCAGCCGCCGCGCCCCGACCCGGTCCGCGATGACGAACCTTCCCTGCGGTGCTTCTCCCGCGCTGAACGTCTGAGTCCGCGCACTACTGCGGTCAGCGCTCGGAGCAGAGCTGCAGCAGCTGGTCGACGACGGCTCGCAGAGCCGGACCGGTGTCGCCGCTGCGCCAAGCGGCGCGCAGGTCGACGTCCTCGGTGACCTCCTCCAGCTGAAGGAACACCACGTGCGGGTCGGAGCAGTTGGCGGCAACCGATCCGAGGGTGAGGTGGCACCCGACCTCGGCGCTGACCAGCGCGAGGGCGGTCTCGGTGTCGGGGGCCTGCTGCACGACCTCCGCGACGAACCCGTGCCGCCGCGCGAGGCGACTCAGCCGGTCGGGCAGCACCGCGCCCTCGTACGGCGGGAGCGACACGAAGCCCTCCCCGGCGAGCTCGGCCATCGAGATGCGCGGCCGGCCCGCCAGCGGGTGGGTGTCCGGGACCGCGACCACCAGCATGTCCTCGACCACGACCTCGGCCGAGACCTCGGAAGGCACGAGGTCCCAGCGACCGAGAGCGAGATCGCTCTCCCTGGCGAGCAGGCGGCGCATCGCCGGCTGGGCGAACCTCTGGCTGGACAGCTCGAGTCGGATCCCTGGACGCTGGGCGCGGACGGCGCGCGCGAGCTGGGCGACGATGCGGTGTGTCGACACCCCGGCGAAGTCGACGCGCACCACCCCCACTTGGCCGGTGGCCGCCGCATGGACCGTCTCGACCGCGTTGGCTACCGACGCCAGCAGGTCGCGCGCGGGCGCGAGCAGCGCCTGCCCTGACGCGGTCAGCGTGACCGACCGGGTGGTGCGGTCGAACAGCGCCGTGCCCAGCTCGCGCTCGAGCTGCTTGATCGTGCGGCTCAGCGGCGGCTGCGCCGTGTGCAGGCGCTGCGCGGCGCGTCCGAAGTGCAGCTCCTCGGCCACAGCCAGGAACGCGCGAACCTGGTGGACGTCCACGTTCGGTAACCCCCGGGGAGATTGATGTCGCAGCAGTATCAATGCATGGTTGATCAAGTATTGGACCGAACTCAATCCTGCCCGGAATGGTAGGGCCGTGTACACGGGCAACCCCGACGTCCCGGACGATCTGTTCGCCGACGTCCTCGACCAGGTCAGGCTCTTCGTCCGCTTCAAGGCGGTGCCGCGCGAGACCGAGATCATGGCGAGCGACGCCGTCCCAGACGACTTGCGCCACCAGGCTGCCGAGATGGGACTGTTCGGCTACGCGCTACCCCAGGCGTGGGGTGGGCTCGGACTCGACCTGGTCCAGGACGTCGAGCTCGCCATGGAGCTGGGCTACACCTCGTTGGCGCTGCGTTCGATGTTCGGGACCAACAACGGCATAGCGGGCCAGGTCCTCGTCGGCTTCGGCACCGACGAGCAGAAGGCCCGCTGGCTGCCCGGCATGGCTTCCGGCCAGGTCGTGGCCGCCTTCGCCTTGACCGAGCCCGGGGCGGGGTCCGACCCAGCCCGGCTGCGGACCACCGCGATCTCCGACGGCGACGGGTGGGTGCTGCGCGGAGGCAAGCGGTTCATCACCAACGCCACCGACGCCCACCTCTTCGTCACCTTCGCGCGGCTCGATCCGGCGCCCGAGGCGGGCACCGGCATCGCCGTCTTCCTGGTCCCGGCCGAGCTCGAGGGCGTCACAGTGGGGGTCAAGGACGCCAAGATGGGTCAGGAGGGGTCGAGCACGGCCGACGTGACCTTCGACGGGGTCCGGATCGGGCCTGAGGCGCTGGTCGGCGGGCGGCCCGAGGTCGGCTACCAGGCGGCGATGACGTCGCTCGCGCGCGGTCGCATCCACCTGGCCGGCGTGGCGGTGGGCGCTGCCCAGCGAGCGCTGGACGAGTCCGTCGCCTACGCGGCGTCGGCGACGCAGGGCGGTGCACCGATCGGAGGCTTCCAGCTCGTCCAGGCCATGCTCGCCGACATGGCCACGGGGGTGATGGCCGGCCGGGCGATGGTGCGCGAGGCCGCACGGGCCTACCTCACCGGCGACGACCGCCGGATCGGGCCCTCGGCCGCCAAGCTGTTCTGCACCGAGATGGCCGGTCGGGTGGCCGACCTGGCCGTGCAGATCCACGGGGGCACGGGCTACATGCGGGAGGTGCCGGTCGAACGGATCTACCGCGACGTGCGCCTGTTGCGCCTCTACGAGGGCACCAGCGAGATCCAGCGGCTCATCATCGGCGGCGGTCTGATCCGCCGGGCCCGGGCACGCGGATGAGCAGACTGCCCCTCGACGGGGTGCTGGTGGTGGCCCTCGAGCAGGCCGTCGCGGCGCCCCTCGCAACCCGTAACCTCGCCGACCTGGGGGCGCGGGTGGTCAAGGTCGAACGCCCGGGTGGCGGTGACCTGGCCCGCGGCTACGACCGGCTGGTCCACGGCACGGGCGCGCACTTCGTGTGGCTCAACCGCGGCAAGCAGTCGATGGCCGTCGACCTCAAGATCTCAGCCACTCGTGACGCGGTGCGGCGGCTGGTCGATCGCGCCGACGTCGTGGTGCAGAACCTCGCGCCCGGCGCCGCGCGCAGACTCGGGCTGGACGCCGCGAGCCTGCGGGCCGACCGGCCCGAGCTGGTCGTGGGCAGCATCAGCGGGTACGGCGCCGGCGGGTCGATGCAGGACCGCAAGGCCTACGACATGCTCATCCAGGCCGAGGCTGGCCTGATCTCCCTGACGGGCACGCCAGAGACCGCCGTGAAGACGGGGATCCCCGCCTCCGACATCGCCTCGGGCATGTATCTCGCGCAGGCTCTGCTTGCCGCGCTGCTGCGACGCTTCCGCACCGGCGAGGGGGCGACCGTCGACGTCAGCATGTTCGAGGCGACCGTCGAGTGGGTCAGCCACGCTCTCTACTCGCAGGTCGCCACGGGGGTCCAGCCGCGGCGGATGGCGACCGGCCACGCCTCCATCGCGCCCTACGATGCCTACCCGACGGCTGACGGCGAGCTGCTGATCGGTGTGCAGTCCGAACCTGGGTGGCGCGCACTGACCCGGGTGCTCGGCCTCGAGGACGCCGCGGCCGACCTTCGGTTCGCGACCAACGTCGACCGCGTGCGGCACCGAGACGCCTGCGACGCGCTGGTCGCCACATGCACCAGGTCGTGGACGACCGCCGACCTCGACGCGGCGCTGGCGCGCGCCGGCGTCCCGGCCGCTCAGGTTCGGGGGATGGACCACGTCGTCGCTCATCCGCAGCTGCGCGACCGCGACCGCTGGCGCACGGTCCGCACCGCGCACGCCACCGTCCCTGCGCTGCTGCCGCCGGCGACGTTCGCCGACGTCGAGGCGGCCATGGGCGACGTCCCCGCCCTGGGGTCGCACACTGTCGAGCTGCTGCTTGAGTCGGGCCTCGACCGCGCCGCGGTCGACCAGCTCGTCGTCAGCGGCGCCGCCGTGCAAGCGGCCGCGCCATCCCCGGTCCCGCAGGTCAGCCGACCCCGAGTCGAACAGGAGCAGCCGTGGACGTCTACGTGACCGGAGGAGTCCGCACACCGATCGGGCGCTACGGGGGTGCGTTGGCCGCCCACCGTCCCGACGACCTGGCCGCGCTGGTCATCGGCGAGACCGTGCGTCGCGCGGAGGTCGACCCCGCCGGTCTCGACGAGGTCGTGTTGGGTGCCGTCAACCAAGCCGGCGAGGACAACCGCAACGTCGCCCGGATGGCGATCCTGCTGGCCGGGCTGCCGCAGACCGTGCCCGGCTACACCGTCAACCGGCTGTGCGCGTCGGGTCTGACTGCCGTCGTGGCTGCCCGGCAGGCCATTGCTGCCGGAGACGCCGACCTGGTGCTGGCCGGCGGGGTCGAGTCGATGACCCGGGCCCCCTGGGTCATGGAGAAGCCGGGCCGCGCCTGGGCCAAGCCTGGGGTCGCCTTCGACACCGCGATCGGCTGGCGGTTCCCCAACCCCCGCTTCGGCCGCGACACCACAATGTCCATGCCGGAGACGGCCGAGCGGGTCGCGCAGCAGTGGGGGCTGAGCCGCGACGAACTGGATGGGTACGCACTGGCCTCCCACCAGAAGGCCGTGGCAGCCCGAGACAGCGGTCGCTTCGCCGCTGAGATCGTCGCGGTCGGCGAGACCGACCGCGACGAGGGGCCGCGCGCCGACACGGACCTGGAAGCGCTGGCTCGGCTCCGCCCGGTCACGGGACCCGACGGTGTCGTCACCGCGGGCAACTCCAGCACACTGAATGACGGGGCCGCCGCCGTGCTCGTGGCCTCGGAGCAGGGGTTGCGAGACCACGGGCTCGAGCCGCGCGCTCGCATCGTCGCTGTTGCCAGCGCCGGGGTGCCACCGGAGATCATGGGAACGGGGCCCGTCCCGGCCACCCGCAAGGCCCTCGCGAAGGCGGGGTGGACGGTCGACGACCTCGACGCCGTCGAGCTCAACGAGGCCTTTGCCTCCCAGGCGCTGGCCTGCATCCGCGACCTGGCTCTCGATCCCGAGACCGTCAACGCGGACGGCGGCGCCATCGCACTGGGCCACCCGCTGGGCGCCTCAGGCACCCGCATCCTGCTGACCCTGCTCGGCCGGCTCGAGCGCGGCGGGGGCCGTCGTGGCCTCGCGACCCTGTGCGTCGGTGTGGGTCAGGGCGTGTCGGTGCTGGTGGAGCGGACGTGAACGAGTCAGTTCTCGTGGTGGAGGATCGCGACGACCGCGTCGTCGCGACGCTGAACCGTCCCGCGGTGCGCAACGCCATCGATCGGGCGACGGCCGCGGCGCTGCACGACCTGTGTGCTCGGCTCGAGCAGGAGCCCCGAACGCTCCTGCTGAGCGGGGCCGGCGAGCACTTCGCTGCCGGAGCCGACCTGACCCAGCTGCGGGAGCGCGGGCGCGACGACGCGCTGCGTGGCATCAACTCATCGGCCTTCGACCGTGTGCGACGGCTGCCGATGCCGACGATCGCGCTCGTGGACGGTTACGCCTTGGGTGGCGGGGCGGAGTTGGCCTACGCCTGCGACTTCCGGCTCGCCACGCGCCGGGTGCGCATCGGCAACCCGGAACCTGGGCTCGGCATCCTGGCATCCGCCGGTGGCACGTGGCGGCTCCGCGAGCTCGTGCCGGAGGGCGTTGCCAAGGAGATGCTCCTGGCCGGGAGGGTCCTCGACGGCGACGCCGCGCTCGCGGTCGGGCTGGTCAACGAGATCGTCGAGCCGGACGACCTCCTGGCTGCTGGGCACCGGTGGGCCGACCGGGTGGCTGGCCAGGTGCCGCTCGCGCTCCGACTCACCAAGGCGGTCTTCCACAGTCCGCGCGAGGCCCGCCCCTTCGTCGATGACCTGGCGCAGGCCGTGCTCTTCGAGACCGAGGAGAAGGACGCGCGGATGACCGCTTTCCTGGAACGGAGGAGGCCGTGACGTCTGATCTGGGACCCGTCGGGGTGTACGGCGGCGGGCGCATGGGTGCGGGGATCGCTCACGCCTTCGCGCTCACCGGTCGGGAGGTCGTGGTCGTGGAGACCTCGGCGGTCGCGTCGTCCGCAGCGTACGGTCGGATCGAGACCACGCTGCGCCGCGCCGAGGAGCGCGGTGCACTCAGTGGATCGGCGGGCTCCGTCCTGGAGCGCGTCAGGACGACCTCCGATCCAGCCGACCTGAGCGAGGCCGTCCTGGTCATCGAGGCTGTGCCTGAGGACGCTGAGCTGAAGATGGGCGTGCTGGCATCGGTCGAGCGCCATGCGCCGCGCGCGTGGCTCGCCTCCAACACCTCCAGTCTGTCAATCGACGGCCTGGCCGCAGGTCTGTCCCGTCCAGAGAGGCTCGTGGGGCTCCACTTCTTCAACCCGGTCCCGGTGAGCGAGCTGGTCGAGGTCGTCGTTGGGTCCGCCACGGCCGAAGAGCTGGTCGAGCTTGCTCAGGGCTGGGTAGCTGACCTGGGCAAGACGGCCATCACCGTCCGCGACTCGCCGGGTTTCGCGTCGTCACGACTTGGGGTAGCGCTCGCTTTGGAGGCCATGCGCATGCTCGAGGACGGCGTGGCCTCGGCGGCCGACATCGACACCGCCATGACGCTGGGCTACAAGCACCCGGTCGGCCGCTTCGGACCACCGACATCGTCGGGTTGGACGTGCGGCTGGCCATCTCCGAGCACCTGGCCCGCGAGCTCGGCGAGCGGTTCACGCCGCCGCAGGTCCTGCGCGACCTGGTGGGCTCAGGTCACCTTGGCCGCAAGACCGGCCGGGGTTTCTACCGGTGGCCCTGACTACGCCCTGAGGCGAGCCTGACCAGGACCGGTCACGCGCCGGTCATAGGACGGCCAGTGCGTTGGCCGGCGACCCGATCCCCCCCGGCAGGTGCAGTGGGGCAGCGGTCAAGAACACCTCGTAGCGCTCGTGCCGGCGGCACGCCGCGGCCAGGTCGTGCAGCCACCACAGCTCACCCAGGGCCAGTCCGAGCTGGCCGATGAGGCACTGGTGCAGGAAGCCGTAGGGCCACGCCTCGGCTGAGAGGTCGAAGGGCAACTGCTCGACGGCCGGATTGTCAGCCGCGACCGCGCACACCTGGGCGTCCCACAGGTACTCGAGCACCTCCGGACCGTGGGCCAGACCGACGGAGGACGGCGCCTCCTCGTCGGCCAGGTCGGCCCGGACCTGCCGGTCCTGCTGTGCGTACCACCGCAACCAGCCGGTGTGGAGGAGCACGACGTCACCTGCTCGCCAGGTGACACCCGCCGAGGTCCGGGCCTCCTCGAGGTCCGAGACCGTGATGCCGTGGCTCCGGCTGGGGTCGTAGTGCTCGTCCCGACCGGTGAGGACGCCCGCCACGTCGAGCAGGACTGCTCGGCCGGCCACACCGCGAGCGGCGTACCGGGCGACGGAGTTCCGTCCCTCCTCCACGACCTGACGCAGGGTCGCGCCGTTGTAGAACTGGTCCGGCGCGTAACCGACGTGGGCGAGAGAGTCCCACTGGCTCGACGCCTGGGGGTAGAAGTTGTCGAGCTTGTCGTCGAGATCCCAGCCGACGCCGAAGTCGATGACCTGGTGCCGGGCGGGTGCTCGCCCGAAGAGCGGTGGGTCGATGAGCGACAGGTCCGCGTCGAGCGGGAAGACCTCACCGGTGACGACCGCCCGGGCTGCCTGGGCGACCCGTTCCGGGGTCTGCAGGTTCAACAGTCCGACCTGGTCGTCCTCGCCGAAGACGTGCCACCCTGAGCGCACCCCGCTGGGCAGCATCGGCAACGAGCGGTACGGCGGCAGGACACGCTCGTCCGGATCCGCCTCGGGCTCTCCGGTCGACGTCATGCTGGTGTCGCGGCCGCGGTAGGTGTCGTGCTGGCGGCCCGGAGCCGGCTCTCGAGATCGGCTACCGCGTGCTGTCGATGCTCCTCGAGCTCGCGAACGGCACGCTCGACGTCGCCGGTCTCGAGGGCTTCGATGATGCTGCGGTGCTCGTGGTTGACCCGCTGGCGGGCGCCGTACTCGCCGTAGTACATGGACCGGTAGGCGTCGGTCGTCTGCCACAAGATGCGGATGAAATCGACCATGCGCGGCCGGCCGGCCGCCTCGAAGAGCGTGAAGTGGAAGCGGCGGTTCGCCTCGATCATCGCAGCGACCTCGGCGCCCTCGGCGAGGTCCTCCATCTCCCCGGCGGCCGCGCGCAGCGCAGCGAAGTGCTCCTCGTCCAGCCGGGGCGTCGCCATCCGGATGACCTCGTCCTCCAGCAGCCGGCGGATCTCGTAGGTCTCGGAGAGCTCGTCGAGGCTCAGGCTGGCCACCCGGTAGCCGCGATGGGGGACATGGCGTACCAGGCCCTCGGCCTGCAGGGTGCTGAGCGCCTCGCGGACGGGGATGACGCTGGTGCCCAGTTCGCCGGCCAGCTGCTCCTGGCGGATGCGGTCACCGGGCCGTAGGGCGCCTGAGGCCAGCCGGGATCGGAGCGAGGCCAGTGCGACGTCGTGAGCGGTCGGACGTGGCGATGCGGATGCGGCGGGACGCGTCATGACCGAGGCAGCGTACTCATTCTTTGCGCCTCCGTTGACCATCCTTAGAATTTATAAGATCCTCGGTTCGACCACCAGGCGCCAGCGCTCGAAGCACACCATCTCCCTCGACCTCGACGACCGCGACTGGCTCGCGGGCCCCACCACTCCCTTGCGGAAGACGACACATGACCACCTCGCTTGATGCCCCTCGCACCTTCTCGCCTGCGGATCCCGCCGGGATCGACCTGCTGCTCACCCAGGACGAGCGGGACGTGCGCGATGCGGTGCGTCAATTCTGCGACGACCACGTCGAGCCGTACGTCGCCACCTGGTTCGAGGCAGGCAAGCTACCCGGAGTCCGCGAGCTGGCGCTCGGACTGGGCGAGCTGGGGGTCCTCGGCATGCACCTCGACGGCTACGGCTGCTCGGGCATGTCGGCGACCGAGTACGGCCTCGCCTGCCTCGAGCTGGAGGCGACCGACTCGGGACTCCGGTCGCTCGTCTCGGTCCAGGGGTCGCTCGCGATGTTCGCGATCCACCACTGGGGCTCGGAGGAGCAGAAGCTCCGGTGGCTGCCCGACATGGCAGCCGGTCGGGCCATCGGCTGCTTCGGGCTGACCGAGCCCGACGCCGGCTCGGACCCCGTCTCGATGCGGAGCCGCGCGCGTCGCGACGGCACCGACTGGGTGCTGGACGCGCGCAAGATGTGGATCACCAACGGCTCGGTGGCCAACGTCGCCGTCGTCTGGGCGCAGACCGACGAGGGCGTCCGTGGCTTCGTCGTGCCGACCGACGTGGCCCGCTTCAGCGCCCCACTCATCAAGCACAAGATGTCGCTGCGCGCCTCGGTCACCAGTGAGCTCGTGCTGGACGGGGTCCGGCTGCCGGCCGACGCCGTGCTTCCGGGGGTGGTTGGGCTCAAGGGTCCGCTGACCTGCCTCAACGAGGCGCGCTACGGGATCGTCTGGGGCGCGATGGGTGCGGCCCGCTCCTCGCTGCAGTGCGCGCTCGAGTACGCCGGGTCTCGGGTGCAGTTCGGCCGGCCCATCGCCGGCTTCCAGCTGACGCAGGCCAAGATCGCCGACATGACCCTCGAGGTCGTCAAGGGCATGCTGTTGGCCCTGCACCTCGGGCGGGCCAAGGATGCCCGCGGCCTGCTCCCGGTCGAGGTCAGCCTGGGCAAGCTCAACAATGTGCGCGAGGCGCTCGAGGTCTGCCGGACCGCCCGCACCGTCCTGGGCGCGAACGGCATCAGCCTCGAGTACCCCGTGATCCGGCACATGGCCAACCTCGAGTCCGTCCTGACCTACGAGGGCACCTCGGAGATGCACGCGCTCTCCATCGGCCATGCGATGACGGGGGAGTCCGCCTTCCGCTGAGCCGTGTTCCCAATGCGAGGACTTCGCGATCCTATCTATTTCGGACGTCCGTGATGTAACCTCGCGACCAATCTGTCATCGACGACGAGAGGTGGACGTGGGCGCTGCGCGGAGCTTCCGACCGTACGACGGGACGGTCAACGGCTCGGTCGAGGACAGTTCGGCCGGGGAGGTCGACGCCGCCGTCGCCCGCGCGGCCCGAGTTGCAGCGCAGGTCGCTGCCACTCCACCGCGCCAGCGGCACGTGTGGTGTGAGGCCCTGGCAGCGGCCTTGGACGCCGCGACCGAAGAGCTCGCCACCCTCGCTGACGAGGAGACCGGACTCGGCCCGGTCCGCCTACGCGGCGAGGTCGCACGGGCGGCGGGCCAGCTGCGCTTCTACAGCCGGGTGGCCCAGGAGGGCTCGCACCTCGGCGTGACGATCGACGCGGCGACCAGAACCACCCCGGAGCTTCGGCGGGTCCACCATCCCCTCGGGCCTGTCGCAGTCTTCGGGGCCAGCAACTTCCCCTTCGCCTTCGGCGTCCTCGGCCACGACACCGCCTCAGCGCTCGCGGCCGGGTGCCCGGTCGTCGTCAAGGCCCACCCCGCCCACCCGCTGCTCAGTGCGCGGCTGGTTGAGCTCGCAACGGGCGCGCTAGACGCGGCCGGCGCTCCCGCTGGGGTGCTCGCGGTGGTGCACGGCCTGCAAGCCGGCGTGGCGCTCGTCCAGCACCCGCGCATCCGGGCCGTCGGCTTCACCGGGTCGCAAGCGGGCGGGATGGCGCTCTGGCGGGCGGCGTGCGAGCGCAACGAGGTCGTCCCGGTCTTCGCCGAGATGGGAACCGTCAACCCCGTCGTCGTGACCACCGGCGGCGTGGCCGACCTGTCGCGGCTTGTCGCGGGCTTCGTCGAGTCGTTCACCCTGGGTGCGGGCCAGTTCTGCACCAAGCCGGGCCTGCTGCTGGTGCCGGCGGGCCACGGAGTGGCCGCCGCGATCGGCGACCACCTCGCCCGGACGGCCCGGCCCGCCACCCTCCTCACCGAAGGGATCGCCTGCTCGGCGGCCAGTGGCGTCGCCGACCTGGTCGCGGCGGGAGCGACGGCCGTCGCCGAGGTCCCGGGCACCGACCAGGGTTGGTCGGCCGGCACCGTGGTCCTCGAGGCGCCGGCGGCCGCCGTCGTCCCCGGCTCGCGGCTGCTGGAGGAGTGCTTCGGCCCAGTGTCGATCGTGGTGGAGTACCACTCCCACGAGGAGCTCTCCGACCTGCTCGGGCGGCTCCAGGGCTGCCTGGTCGGGGCGGTCATGACCGGCGGCGACACCGACGACGAGGCGCCGGTTGTCCTCGCCCAGCTGGCCTCGATGGCCGGACGGGTCGCCGTCGACACCTGGCCCACCGGCGTCGCCCTCGGATGGGCGCAGCACCACGGCGGACCCTGGCCGGCGACGACCTCGCCCGCGCACACCTCTGTTGGCGCCGCGGCCCTGACCCGGTGGGTGCGCCCCGTGGTGTACCAGTCGACACCGCCGGCCTGGCTGCCCGAGGCTGGACGGCCCGGCAATCCCTGGGACGTGGCCCGCCGCGTCGACGGCGTTCTGGCGCCCGCGGTGGCCACCTGACCGGCAGGTGGGTTGCCGGATGCGGAAATGGCACTCGCTGCTCTCGTCGTGTTCGGCAGTCCACATCCCCGACCGGCCGCCCACACTGAGGCGCCAGCGCCCGAGAACAGAGGGACCACGTCATGACAGCAACACCGGCCGCGGAGCTCTCCAGCCTCCCGCTCCTGACCGACCTCGTGCCGATCGCGGGGTGGTCGCGCGACCTCCTCGGTGCGTCCCGCTCGCTTCTCGAGCGTGGCGTCGACCTGCTCCGACACCCCGACGGCGGGGTCGTCGTGGTGCGCAACGCCTCGCTGCGCGCGCTGGCCGAGAACCCCGCGGTGGGAAACGCGCCGGTGTCCTTCCTGACCAGGCGGTCGAACGAGCGGTTGCGCCGCGCGCGGGAGACCGGGGAGGGGGCCCAGTGTCCGGTCGGGACCGAGCCGCTGGAGCACTTCCTGGGCAACCAGGTGTTCACCATGAACCCGCCGCTGCACACCGAGATGCGCCGGGGCCTGGCCCGCCCGCTCATGCCGCGGCCCGTGCAGGCCTTCGAGCCGCTTGCGGAGACCGTCGTCCGCGATCTCGTCGAGGAGCTGGTGGGGGAGGGCGACGTCGACTTCGGCCCGGACTTCGCCGCGGTGTTGGTGACCCGGTTCTGGACCGAGCAGCTCGGGCTGCCGGCCGGGCACGCCGACCGGATTCAGCACCTGATGGAGGAGATGAACCTGCAGTTCCGGTTCAGCCCCGCTGCCGACGACCTGACCCGGGCTCGTACCGCCACCAGGGAGTACATGGTGCTGGTGGAGTCGCTGGTAGACCAGGCGTGGGCCGCGGGCGCCAACGAGCTGCTGTCCGTGCTCGCCCAGGGCGTGCACGGCGCCGAGCTGGACGGCGCCCCCGTCGACTTCCGGGCCAACGTGGCCTCCAACTTCTTCGACGCCTTCCACACGGTGGGAGTCGCACTCACCAACTCCGCCTACCACCTGCTCACCAGCCCTGCCGACCTGGCGGCCGTCCGCGCCGACCAGTCGTTGGTGTCCCAGGTTTTCTCGGAGGGCACCCGGATCTCGCCGCCCCTGATGCTCACCACCCGGATGACCCTTGAGGACGTCGTGCACGGCGAGCACGTGCTCCCGGCCGGGACGCCGGTCCACATGATCTGGGTGGCCGGGAACCACGACCCCGAGGCCTTCCCCGACCCCGAGCGCTTCGACCTGTCCCGGACGATCCGCCACGCCACGACGTTCGGTGGCGGGGCCCACGTCTGCCCGGGACGCAACGCGGCCCGGCTGCTGAGCGAGGTCGCGCTGCGCGCCCTGACCTCGCCCGATGTCCAGGTCGAGCCGACCGGCGGCTCGCGGTGGACCGAAGGCAGCGGGGTTCGGCAGCTCGACGCGTTCCCGGTGCGCTTCAGCCGCCCGACCACCAGCAACGGAGGACAAGGATGATCCTGCACGAAGAACGACAGGCGGTGGCTGAGGCGGGCCGCCAGATGGTCGGCGACGGGCTGGTGCTCGGTACGGCCGGCAACGTGAGCATCCGCGTCGGCGACCTGGTGGCCATCTCGCCGTCCACCGTGGCCTACACCGAGGTGACGGCCGTAGACGTGTGCGTCGTCGACATGGACGGCGTCGTGGTCGAGGCGGTCCCGGGCCGACGTCCGTCGTCGGAGGTGCCGATGCACCTCTCGGTCTACCGGTCCAGCGACGCGGGCTCGGTGGTGCACCACCACGGGCTCAAGAGCGCCGCGCTGTCGACCCTGTTCGAAGTCGTGCCGACCATCCACTACTACGTCGCGCAGCTCGGCGGGTCGCTGCGCGTGGCGCCCTACGCACGATACGGCTCTGACGAGCTGGCCGCCGGTGTCGTGCGCGCCCTCGACGAGCGCGTAGCAGCGCTCATGCAGAACCACGGGGCGGTCGCCTACGGCGCCACCCTCGAGCTGGCCTACAAGCGTGCTCAGCTGGTCGAGTGGCTGTGCGCCATGTACATCGAGGCGGCCTCGATCGGCACGCCCCGCGAGCTCACGGACGCCGAGATGCAGGACGTCGTGGCCGCACGCACCGCCCGGGCCTACGCATGAGCGCCCGAGTGCTGTGCCTCGGTCCACAGATCCTGGACGTCCTCGTCCGGCCGGTGAGCGAGATCCCGGTCGGCCAGGGCGGTGCGCTCCTCGAGGAGGCCCGGATCACTGCTGCAGGCACCGCGGCCGGGACGGCGGTGGACCTGGCCAAGCTCGGGGCCCAGGTGACCTCGGTCGGCGCGATCGGCGACGACGCCGCCGGCCGGATGATCCGCCTGCTCCTCGACGACCACGGCGTCGACACCAACCACCTGGTCGTGAAGCCGGGCCGGCAAACGACGCTGACGGTGCTGCCCATCCGGCCGAACGGTGAGCGCCCTTCTCTCCACGCTCCCGGGGCGACGCGTTTCCTGGCTCCCGGCGACGTCGACCCCGACCTCGTCCGCGAGGCCGACTTCCTGCACATCGGCGGGCCGGACGTCCTCGGCGACTTCGCGACCGACAGCGTGCCTGCACTCCTGCGCGCGGCGCGTGAGTCCGGCACGGTCACCACACTCGACCTGCTGCGCAGCCGTATCGCGCCGGAGGTGTTGGAGACACTGTGCGAGATCTGGCCCCTCGTCGACTTCTTCCTGCCGAACGATGATCAGCTGCGTTCGCTCACCGGCACCGAGGATCTCCGCCAGGCCGCGGAGAAGCTGCGCGACCTCGGCGTCGGCACCGTGGTCGCCACCACAGGGGCGGACGGGTCCATCGTCGTCAGTGAGTCCGGCGTCGAAGTGGTGCCGGCGTTCACGTGCTCGGTCGTCGACACCACCGGATGCGGCGACGCCTATGTGGCCGGGTTCATCACCGGGCTGGGCCGCGGCTGGTCGGTGAGCCAGGCGGCCCGGGTGGGCACGGCCGCCGCTGCCCTGGTCGCCGGCGGCCTCGGCTCCGACGCCGGGATCGTCGACCTCGACTCGACCCTGGAGTTCTGGCGCAGCCGCGCGCACCAGGTCGAGATGGCGCCGCCCGCCTCGAGCGTGCTGGCCTGACCGAGGCTGGGGCGCGATGTGGTGAGAGTGTCAGCCGGCCGGCCGATTGTGCTGCGTGATGCGGTCGAGCAGCCGCTCGGTCTGCGCGAGTTGGTGCTCGACGGTGACGCGCTGGGGGGTGATGATCGCGCCGATGGAGAGCGACTCGATCAGGGCCATGACGTCGTCGACGACGTGGTCGGGGTCGACGGAGAGGTCGATCTCGCCGAGCTCCTGGGCCCGCTCGACGTAGGACCTCCACCGGACCCGCGAGATCTCGCCCGAGGCTCTACGCACCTCGCGCAGGTGGGGGTCGCCGACCGTCAGGCCGAGGAAGCTCACGTCGACATGGGCCTCCAGCAGGCGCTCATCGTCCAGAGGTAGGGCCTCGTGGATGGCACGGCGCAGCGCCTCCAGACCCTCGACGTCGGCTGTCGCCTTCGCGATGCGGGCCCGGGCACGCGAGTAGGCCAGCTGGTGGGCCGAGACAAGGATGTCGTTCTTGTTGCTGAAGTAGTGGGCCAGAACCCCGTTGGAGTGGCCGGCCTCCTCGGCGATGCGCCGGACCGTGGCGGCGTTCAGGCCCTCGCGCCCGATGACGCGCCACGTGGCGTCCAAGACCTCGCGACGGCGTTCCTCGTGGTCGACGATCTTGGGCATCTTGCTCCATTTCCGGGTCAGGCGGGGGGACTCGCAGCGCCGGTGACGCCCCCGACGCGTCCGACGAGGCGGTCGGCGAACGCCGCTCCGGGCGAGTTTGGCGGCGACCGGAAATGGGTTCGCCCAGGCACTTTACAGCGTTGCCGCTCGCCCGCTAAGTTATTTCGAACATCCGTAATAGAACCCTACCCATGGTCAGGCCCGGAGGGAAATCGGCAGTGACGACCACGACGACCCGCGCCACTCACGACCTGCTGGTCGACGCCGAGCTGCGGGCGCGGGCCGCGCGGGTGATCCCGGGGGGGATGTACGGACACATGACGGTGAACGAGCGGACGATGCCGCCGTCGTTCCCGCAGTTCTGGTCCCGTGGCGAGGGCGCCTACGCCTGGGACGTCGACGGCAACCGCTACGTCGACTTCCTGTGCTCCTTCGGTCCCATGCTGCTGGGACACCGCGACCCGATGGTCGAGGCTGCGGCTGCCCAGCAGGCCGCCCTGGGCGACACACTGTCGGGCCCTTCGGCCCGGATGGTCGAGTTCGCGGAGGTGCTGACCAGCACGCTGGCTGCCGCGGACTGGGCCGTGTTCGGCAAGAACGGCACCGACGCGACCTCCATCGCGGTCCGCGTGGCGCGGGCCGCGACCGGCAAGAAGAGGTTCCTCAAGGCGCGCAAGGCCTACCACGGTTCCAATGACTGGTTCACTCCCAACCCCGTCGGCACGACTCCGGAGGACCGCAGCCTCATCGTCGAGTTCGACTACAACGACGAGGCGTCACTGCGGAACGCGGTGGCCGCCCACTCCGGCGACGTCGCGGCGATCATCGTCACGCCGTACCGGCACGACGCGCACGTGCCGCAGGAGCCGGCTGACCCGGACTTCGCCCGTGAGGCGCGACGGCTCGCGACCGCCGAGGGTGCCGCCCTCGTGCTCGACGAGGTCCGTACCGGGTTCCGACTCGACGTCCGCGGCGCCTGGGAGGGCCTGAGCATCCGGCCCGACCTCACCGCCTTCTCCAAGGCGATCGCCAACGGCCACCCGGTCTCGGCCCTGGTCGGGATCGACGCGCTGAAGGAGGCTGCGGCGCGGATCTACGTCACCGGCTCGTTCTGGTTCTCTGCCGTGCCGATGGCGGCGGGCATCGCGACGGTGCAGCGTGCCCTCGAGATCAACGCCCCGGAGCTGATGCGGGCGGCCGGCGAGCGGTTCCGCTCCGGCCTGCACGCGCAGGCGGCCGCGGCCGGGTTGCCTGCCGAGCTCAGCGGACCGGCGCAGATGCCGATCCTGACCTTCACCGACGACCCCGACGAGGCCAAGGCCTTCGCCTTCACCGACGCGGCGGTCCGTCGCGGCGTGTTGCTCCATCCCTGGCACAACATGTTCCTGTCGTCGGCGCACACCCCTGAGGTGGTCGACGACGCGCTGGCCCGCACCGAGGTCGCGTTCGCGGACATCGCCTCCACGTTCTCCTGAAGTTCTGACAACCCTGCCAAGAGGAGTTACCGATGACAGTTGCCCCACCTCGACCCGGCCGTGGTCGACGACCCCGCGCCATCATCGTCGCGCTTATCGTCTCGGTCTGCCTGGTCGCTGCTGGGTGCTCGGACCCGCCTGCATCGAGCACCACGCGGGATGACCTGGTCATCGGGCGCGCCATGGATCTGACGACGCTGGACATCTCGCGCAATCTGTGCGACACCTGCCAGATCTACAACGCCGCCGCCTACGAGACCCTGCTCCGGGCGCCCAACGCCACCGACCCGCTCGAGCCGCTCTTGGCGACGAAGTGGGAGGCCAACGCGGACAACACCCAGTTCACCTTCACCCTCAACCCCGACGCGACGTTCTCGGACGGCTCGCCGGTGGAGGCGAAGGACGTGAAGTGGTCCTGGGACCGCATCAAGAACCTGCAGGGTTCGCCGGCCTACTTCATGGCCGGCATCAGCTCGGTCGAGGCGCCGGACGCGCACACGGTGGTGGTCAACTCGGAGGAGCCGAACTCCGCATTCTTCAACATCACCACCGCCTCCTACATGGGCATCATCAACTCCGATGTCGCCAGCGAGCACGGCGCGACGTCCGATGCCGAGGCCGCCACAACCGACAAGGCCGAGGACTGGTTCCTGAAAAACTCCGCCGGCTCGGGTCAGTACGTCCTCGACTCGTATGCCGAGGGGTCCCAACTCGTCCTGCGTCGCAACGACGACTACTGGGGCGACAAGGCAGCCTTCTCCACCGTCACCATCAAGGAGGTCACCGACCCCTCCGCCCAGCTCCAGCAGCTCCAGCAGGGCGACATCGACGTCGCGATGAACCTCAGCTTCGACGCCCTCGACCAGGTCAAGAACGACGCCAACCTCTCTGTCTCGGTCGAGCCCACCCCCAACTTCATCTATGTCGCGCTCTCGCCGGGCAAGGCTGGCGGCGACGCGCTGAAGGACGTCAAGGTGCGCCAGGCGATTCGCGAGGGCATCGACTACAAGGCCGTCATCGACGCCACCCTCGCTGGCAACGGTCAGGAGCAGGCGAGTCCGATCCCGAACGGGTTCGTCGGTACGGAGGGTCTCCAGCTTCCCGAGTACAACCCGGACGACGCCAAGCGACTACTGGCCGAGGCGGGGTACCCGGACGGCCTGGAGCTGGATGCGACCTTCCCCACCTTCTCGACCTACGGGGTCACCAGCAGCACGATGTTCCAGTCGATCCAGCAGAGCCTGAGCACGGCGGGCGTCCACCTGAAGTTGAACCCGATCGAGTTCTCCCAGTGGGTGGATCAGATCGATACTCCGGGCTTCGCCGTCACGGCGGTCTACTTCGCGCCCGACCATCCGGACCCGGTGCAGTACGCCCAGTACTTCTCGCTGGCCAAGGGTTCGGTGTGGAGTGACCGGGCCGGCGTGGACGCGCGGCCCGAAGAGACCCAGCTCCTCGCCAAGGCGTTGAGCTCCTCCGGTGCGGACCGCGAGGCGGCCTACAACCAGCTCGCACAGCAGATGATCGACGACCAGCTCATCTTGCCGATCGTCAACCCGAAGGTCCTCCTGGCGAGCTCCTCCAACGTCGAGGGAAACAACCTCGACATCACCCGCAACCTCGACCTCAGCGCCATGAAGTTCAAGAACTGAGTCTGCAGAGCCGGCGGGATTCTCCAACGCTTCCCGCCGGCTCCGCTCCGTCAGCGCTCGTCCACGGACCCGCCGCTCCGACATCGAGAAGGAGAAGTCACCGTGCTCCGGTTCGTCTCGCGAAGGCTCGCCTTCATGCCGCTGCTCCTCTGGGGAATCGTGACCATCGCGTTCGTCCTGTCCCATGCGGTCGCGAACCCCCTGGCGGCGATCGTCGGTGAGCGCAACCTCAACAACCCCGAAGTCGTCGCCGCTGCCAAGGAGCGGTGGGGCCTCGACAAGTCGCTGCCCGAGCAGTACGTCGTCTACCTGAAGAACCTGGCCCACGGCGACATGGGCACCTCGTTCCGGACCAAGTCAGGGGTCGCCTCCGACCTCGCGTCTCGGCTGCCGGCCACCTTGGAGCTCGCGTCGTTCGCGCTGCTGCTCTCGATCGTGCTCGGCATCGTCCTCGGAGTGGTCGCCGCGCGGAACCGTGGCAAGCTCGTCGACGGCGGCATCCGCGTCTTCGCACTGGCCGGCTCCTCCCTGCCAGTGTTCTGGGTCGGCCTGATCTTCCTGTTCCTTTTCTACGCCTCCTGGGGCATCGCTCCCGGTCCGGGCCGCCTGTCGCCGAGAGTGGAGCCTCCGCCCCAAGTGACGGGCTTCTACACGGTCGACTCACTCCTCGCAGGCAACGTGCCGCTGTTCGAGGACGCCTTTCGGCACTTGGTCATGCCCGGTTTCATCATGAGTCTGGCCCTGCTCGGCACGATCATCCGGATCGTCCGCTCTCAGATGCTGGAGGAGCAGGGTGCGGACTATGTCCGCACAGCCCGGGCCAAGGGCATGACCATGAACCAGGTCTTCAACCGACACGTGCTGAAGAACTCCATCACGCCCGTCGTGACCATCATCGGGCTCTCGATCGGCATGCTGATCATGGGCGCGGTCCTGATCGAGACGATCTTCTCCTGGAACGGCATCGGGACCTACGCCGTCGAGTCATCGCGCTCCTTGGACTTCCCCGCGATCACCGGGGTCTGTCTGGTCGGCGGCGTCATCTTCCTGGTCTCCAACCTGCTGGCCGACGTGGCGTACGCCGTCGTCGACCCCCGAGTGAGGCTGACATGAGCCTCTCCTCGCTGTCGGTCCTGGGTGGCGTCCCGGGTGCTGAGCCGCCCGGTGCGGGCCCGGCCGGTCGACTGACCAAGCGCGAGATCCCGCTCCGCGCGAAGCTGCGGCCGTTCCTGAAGGCTCCGATCATCATCGGCGGTGGCATCGTGGCGCTCTGGGTGGTGGTCGTCGTCTTCGCTGGCGTCCTCGCGCCGCACGACCCGTTCGCCTCCTCCGGGCCGCGGCTCTCCTCGCCGTCCCTCGACCACCTGCTCGGCACAGACACCCTCGGACGCGACGTGTTCTCGCGGGTGTTGTACGGCGCCCGGCAGTCGCTGCCCATCGCCACGGCCACCATCACCATCGCTGTGGTGATCGGGTGCCTGGTCGGCGCGGTCGCCGGCTACGTCGGTGGCGCGGTCGACGCGGTGCTGATGCGACTGGCCGACATCACCATGGCCTTCCCGTCCATGCTCCTCGCGATGGCGGTCACCGCCGCCCTCGGACCCGGGCTTCGCAACGCGTTCCTGGCCATCGTGATCGTGTGGTGGCCGATCTATGCGCGCCTCGCGCGTGGCCAGGTCCTCTCACTCAAGCAGCTCGACCACGTCGTCGCCGCCCGCGCCATCGGCATGGGGCGCTGGGCCAACCTGCGCAAGCACGTCTTCCCGCACGCGCGCACGCCGATCGTCGTCAGCGCGACGATGGACCTCGGCTCGATCACGATCCTCATCGCCTCGCTCAGCTTCCTGGGCCTCGGCGCCCTGCCCCCCTCGCCCGAGTGGGGAGCCATGATCACCGAGGGGAGCGCCAACTTCTACCAGTGGTGGATCGCCCTCGGGCCCGGTCTGGCCATCGTGTCGGTCGTCCTGGCCATCAACTTCCTCGGCGACGCTCTGCGCGACGTGCTCGACCCGAGGAGGCGGGGTCGGTGACCATCGACAGTGTCGTGAACCGTGCCGCCAGGCACGAGCTCCCCTCGCAGGGATCCCTGCCCGTTGCACCGGAGGACCGGATGTCAGAGCCCGCGCGACCGCTCCTCGAGTTGTCCGACCTGGCGGTCAGCTTCACCACCGACCGCGGCGAGGTCGAGGTCGTCCACGGCGCCCACCTGGAGCTGGCGGCCGGCGAGACCCTCGCCATCGTCGGTGAGTCCGGATCGGGCAAGTCCACACTCACCGCGACGGTGAACCGCCTGCTGGCCCCGAACGGGCGCGTCACACGGGGGAACATCACCTTCGACGGCCGTGATGTCCTCGCCCTGAGCGAGCGTGAGATGAGCCGGCTGCGTGGCCGCGAGATCGGCCTGGTCCCCCAGGACCCGATGTCGAACCTGGATCCACTGATGCCCCTGGGCAAGCAGATCTCCGAGGTCTTCCGCCTCCACGGCGTCGCCCGCGGCAAGGATGCCAAGGCCCGCGCCGTCGAGCTGCTCGAGATGGTCGGCATCTCGCACGCTGCCCAGCGCTACCGGCAGTACCCCCACCAGTTCTCGGGGGGCATGCGGCAGCGAGTGCTCATCGCCATGGCGCTGGCCTGCAAGCCCAAGCTCCTCATCGCCGACGAGCCGACCTCGGCACTCGACGTGACGGTGCAGAAGGTCATCCTCGACCAGCTGGCCGAGCTGACCTCGTCGATGGGCACGGCGGTCCTCCTCGTCACCCACGACCTCGCGCTGGCCGCCGAGCGCGCCGACCGCGTCGTCGTGATGAACCAGGGCCTCATCGTGGAGTCCGGCCGGGCGCAGGAGGTGCTGTCCGACCCGACCGACGACTACACCCGCCGCCTGATCGCCGCAGCGCCGAGCCTCGGGACCACGTCGCTGGTCGGCCCATGCCCGGCGGCCGGGGACGCAGGCCGAGACGAGGTGATCGCCGTCTCGAACCTCACCAAGGACTACCCGCTTCACCGAGGCGCGCTGAGCCGCAAGGTCGGGCTCACAGCCGCAGACCGTGTGTCCTTCTCGGTGCCGCGCGGCGGGACGGTGGGGATCGTCGGGGAGAGCGGGTCGGGGAAGTCGACGACGGCGAAGATGCTGCTCCTGCTGGAGGAGAGCACCTCGGGCGAGATCCTCTTCGAGGGCAAGCAGGTCACCCACGCCTCGGGCGCCGAGCTGATGTCGTTCCGCCGTCGCGTGCAACCGGTCTTCCAGAACCCCTACGCCTCGCTCGACCCTCGTTACACCGTCGGCGAGTCGGTGCAGGAGCCCCTCGACGTGCACAAGGTCGGCACGAAGGCCGAGCGCGAGGCGCGGGTGCGCGAGCTGCTGTCGCAGGTCGCCCTCGACGAGGAGCTCGTCGACCGCTACCCACACGAGCTCTCGGGTGGCCAACGCCAGCGAGTCGCGATCGCGCGAGCCCTGGCCCTGGGCCCGGAGGTCGTCGTGCTCGACGAGGCGGTGTCCGCCCTCGACGTCCTCGTGCAGGCGCAGATCCTCGACCTGCTCGTCGACCTCCAGCGGCAGCTCGGCCTCAGCTACGTCTTCATCAGCCACGACCTGGCGGTGGTGCGGATGCTCTGCCACGAGATCCACGTGATGAAGGCCGGCCGCATCGTGGAGAGCGGGACGCCCGAACAGATCTTCGACGCACCCCAGGACGACTACACCAAGACGCTTCTGGCGGCGATCCCGACCGGGCGCGACGCGCACGGTGCCGAGGTCGCCTCCGTGACACCGCACGCCTGACGAGGCGTCGGCGAGAGCCGGCGGCCGGCCGATGAAGACGGCTCCGCGCCGCGGCCCCCGCACGGCGCACCCGACCCACCCCGATGACACAGGAGCTCGTTCGCATGACACCGACACCTGATGCGGTCGCCACCTGGCTGGCCGAGTTCGAGACCGCACTCGGCTCCCGCGACGCCGACGCGGTGGCGGAGCTGTTCCACGAGGACTGCTACTGGCGCGACCTCGTCGCCTTCAGCTGGAACCTCGTGACCGTCGAGGGCCACCTGGGCGTGCGCGAGCTGGTGAGGAGTACCGCCGAGAGCACCGCACCCCACGGCTTCGCCGAGCTCACCGACGTCGTGGCCACCCCGGTGCCGGACGGGGTCGTCCAGGGCTGGTTCACCTTCAGCACCGCCACGGCCACCGGCCGCGGCGTCGTGCGGCTGCGCGACGGCCGGGCGTGGACCCTGCTCACTGTCGTCGACCAGCTCGAGGGGTTCGAGGAGGCAGCCGGCCCGCACCGCCGGCTGGGGGCGGAGCACGGCGCCAGCCGCGAGCGGGTCACGTGGCTCGAGCAGCGGGAGCGGGAGGCGCGTGCGGAGGAGTCGGACCGCGAGCCCTACACCCTGGTGGTGGGCGGAGGCCAGGGTGGCGTTGCGCTCGCGGCCCGCCTGCGCCAGCTCGGCGTGCCCACCCTGGTCATCGACCGCAAGGAGAGGCCGGGCGACATCTGGCGCAGCCGCTACAAGTCGTTGTGTCTACACGACCCCGTCTGGTACGACCACCTGCCCTACTTGCCGTTCCCGACCTCGTGGCCCGTCTACACGCCCAAGGACAAGCTCGGCGACTGGATCGAGACCTACGTCCAGCTCATGGAAATCGCCTTCTGGGGGTCGACTACGTGCGAGTCGGCGGTCTGGGACGAGGAGGCCAGGCGCTGGACCGTAGTCGTGTCCCGCGACGGGGAGCGAATCGAGCTGCGGCCCACCCAGCTGGTGGTCGCGACCGGCCTGTCAGGGCGTCCGCAGGTTCCGGTCGTCCCCGGCCAGGAGCACTTCGCCGGGCGGCAGGAGCACTCGAGCCAGCACTCCGGCGCGGCTGGCTACGGCGGGCAGCGGGTCGTGGTCGTGGGGGCCAACAACTCGGCCCACGACATTGCCGCGGCGCTGTGGGAGAACGGCGCCGATGTCACCATGGTCCAACGCTCCTCGACCCTGATCGTCACTGCTGACTCGCTGCGGTGGTTGCAGCGAGGGCTGTACTCCGAGGAGGCGCTGGCCGCCGGGATCAGCACCGAGCAGGCCGATCTGCTGAGCGCGGCGACGCCGTACCGCCTGGTGCCGGCCATGTCGATCCCGGCGTGGGATCGCATCCGGGAGATGGACGCCGACCTCTACAGCCGGCTGAGCGACGTGGGGTTCCGGCTGGACTTCGGCACCGACGGCTCCGGTCTGGGCATGAAGTACCTCACCCGGGCCGGTGGCTACTACGTCGACGTGGGCGCCTCCGAGCTGGTCGCCTCCAAGCAGATCGCCCTGTGCAGTGGGGTCGAGGTCGAGGAGCTGACCAGCGACTCGGTCGTGCTGTCCGACGGTCACCACCTGCCGGCCGATCTCGTCGTCTACGCGACCGGGTTCGGTCCGTTCCACGACACTCTGGCCGAGCTGGTCGGGTCCGAGATCGCGGACCGGCTGGGACCGGTGTGGGGGCTCGGCTCGGACCGTCCGCTGGACCCGGGGCCGTGGGAAGGGGAGCTCCGCAACGTCTACAAGCCGACCGCCCAGCAGAACCTGTGGATCCAGGCCGGAAACCTGATGCAGTCGCGGCTGTACTCGAAGTTCCTGGCGGTGCAGCTCAAGGCGCGCTTCGAGGGCCTGCCGGTGCGCGTCTATCAGCCGTCCGCAGCCGCGGTCGGCGCCGACCGCGAGCTCCGAGCGTGAGGAGGCGCCGTGCGAGCGGTGGTCTATGAGCAGGTGGGGAGCCCACCCGTGGTCACGCAGGTACGGGACCCCGAGGTTCCGGCCTCCGGTGTCGTCCTCCGGGTTGGGGCGACGGGGGTGTGCCGCAGCGACTGGCACGCCTGGGTCGGCCACGACCCAGACATCGTCGTACCGCATGTCCCCGGCCACGAGTTCGCCGGCACCGTCGTGGCTGTGGGGGCGCAGGTCCGCCACTGGGCCGTGGGCGACCGGGTGACCACGCCGTTCCTACTGGGTTGCGGATCCTGCAGCTATTGCGTGACCGGGCGGCAGAACCTGTGCGACGACGGGGGTTCCCCCGGCTTCAGCACTTGGGGGTCGTTCGCGGAGCTGGTCGCCGTAGCGCACGCGGACACCAACCTCGTTCGTCTCCCGGACGGCATGGCATTCGCGACCGCCGCCAGCCTGGGGTGCCGCTTCGTCACGTCCTTCCGGGCCGTGGTCGACCGCGCGCGGACGGGGGCCGGTGAGTGGGTCGCGGTGCACGGCTGCGGCGGGGTCGGCCTGTCGGCGGTCATGATCGCCCGGGCGCTGGGCGCGCGGGTCGTGGCGATCGACATCACGCCCGAGAAGCTTGCGCTGGCCCGCGAGGCCGGGGCCGAGGCCGTGGTGGACGCCTCCTCCGAGGATGTCGTGACGGCGGTGCGCGACCTCACCGGCGGCGGGGCGCACGTCTCCGTCGAGGCCCTGGGCCACCGCGAAGTCTTCCTGAACTCCGTCCGGTGCCTGCGCAAGCAGGGACGCCATGTCCAGGTGGGGCTGATGCTGGGGGAGACCGACCCGGCCGGGCTGTTCACCGACGAGGTGCTCTTCGGCGAGCTGGAGGTCCTCGGCAGCTTCGGCATGCCCGCGCACCGTTACGGCGCGATGCTGTCCATGATCCATGCCGGGCTGCTGGCCCCGGAGAAGCTGATCGGTCGCACCCTCGGTCTCGACGAGGCCGGCGAGGCCCTGATGTCGGTCGGCACCTCGACCATCCCGGGAGTATCGGTCATCGTCGCCCCGTGACGTCGCCGATCCGGCGGGAGTCGGAGCTATCGTCACGGCCCGCCGGTCGTGACGCATCACAACACCAGCAGGGGAGCAGAGGTGGGGAGTCCCAAGTACCAGGTCGTCGACCCGGCGACCGGTGAGATCGTCGAGACCTTCGAACACGCGAGCGACGAGGAGGTCGCGGCGTCCCTGGCGGCTGCGGCTGCGGCCTACGACGGGTGGCGGGCGGTCCCTCTCCTCGAGCGGGCAGCGGTCGTCAGGCGCGTCGGCGAGCTCTTCGAGGAGCGCGCCGCCGAGCTCGCGGCGACCGCGGCGATCGAGATGGGCAAGCCCCTCGCGGAGGGCCTCGAGGAGGCGGCCTTCTGCCGGGCGATCTTCGAGTACTTCGCTAGCGAAGGACCCGACCTGGCGGCGGATCAGAAGCTGAGGACGTTCTCAGGCGGCACCGCGGTCGTGCAGCGGCTCCCAGTGGGACCGCTTCTCGGTGTGATGCCCTGGAACTTCCCCTTCTACCAGATCGCCCGCTTCGCGGCGCCGAACCTGGTGCTCGGCAACACCGTCGTGCTGAAGCACGCCGAGTCGGTGCCGCACTCGGCGCTCGCGGTGCGGGAGATCATGGACGAGGCCGGCGTGCCGGACGGTGTGTACGTCAACCTGTTCGCCACCCACGACCAGGTCGAGACGCTCATCGCCGACCCGCGGATCGCGGGGGTGTCTCTGACCGGCTCCGAGCGAGCGGGCTCGGTGGTGGCCGCGATCGCGGGCCGGCACCTGAAGAGGTGCGTCCTGGAGCTCGGCGGATCCGACCCCTACGTCGTGCTGGACACCGACGACGTGGCTGCGGCCGCCCGGCTGGCCTGGGATACCCGGATGTACAACGCCGGCCAGGCCTGCAACTCCAACAAGCGAATGATCGTGATGGCGGACCTGTACGACGACTTCGTCGCGGAGCTGACCGCCCTCGCGACGGCGGCGCAGGCGCCCCGGACGCTGTCCTCGCGCCGCGCGGCCGAGACCGTCCACGCGCAGGTGCAGGACGCGGTCGAAAAGGGCGCGACCCTGCACGCGGGTGGCGTGCTGAGCGCCGGCCCGGACGCGCACTACTCGCCCGCCGTGCTCACCGGAGTGACACCGGAGATGCGCGCATGGTCGGAGGAGCTCTTCGGCCCCGTCGCCGTGGTGTACCGGACTTGCTCCGACGAGGAGGCCCTCGCGCTCGCCAACGACTCGGCCTACGGGCTCGGGGGTGCCGTGTTCTCCCGCGACCCCGCGCGCGCTCGGGCGCTGGCCGAGCGTCTCGATGTCGGGATGAGCAACGTCAACACGCCCATGGGCGAGGGTCCGGAGATCCCGTTCGGCGGAATCAAGCGTTCCGGCTTCGGCCGTGAGCTCGGTCCCCTGGCCATGGACGAGTTCGTCAACAAGCGCATCTTGTTCGTAGCCGACTGAGCCAGCGCGGGCTACGGTGGTCGGTCCGACGACGCAGGAGGCCGGTCGGCAGCGCTGAAGGCCGCTCGGACAAGAGCAGAGGAGGGCGGCGTGGAGGGACTGGTCCAGCAGCGGCGAGCCGTCGCCGCTGCGGTCCGGGGCCGACGGGATGACTTCGGGGAGCGCTTCAGCCGCCGGTTGCGCGAGGAGGTGCCGGAGTACTACGCCGTCGACGAGAGCGACCTACAGCAGGCCGGCTGGTCAGCAATGTACGTCCTGGTCGATGGCGTCCTCGACGTGCTGGCCGGGGCGACCCCGCCGACCACGCTCCACCGTTCACTCGCCGACGAGGCCGCGGCCGCCGCGCGCTCCGACCTCCCGTGGGAAACCGTCGACCGAACCTACAGGCTGACCCACCAGGCGCTGTGGGAGGAGGTCTTCCCGGTCCTGGCCGAGCTGCGCCTGCCCCGGGCCGACCAGGCGCTGCTGCTGCGCCATGTCAGCGACGTGTTCTTCACCCAGTTCGACCGGCAGGCCGAGGCCGCTCGCCTGGTCTTCGAAGCGGCGCGGCAGGACGAGTCCCAGCACAGCCAGCGCCGGCTGCGCGAGCGGGTGGCGCAGGTGCTCGACGGGGTCGCGGTGCGCGACGTCGAGCTGGGCTACCGGCTCGGCCAGGACCACCTCGCCCTGGTCGCATGGGGCGTCGACGTCGCGGCCTCGGTGCGGGGCCTCGCGTCGCGCATCGGTGCGGAGCTGCTGCTGGTCGAGGCCGGTGCCGGGCACGTCTGGGGCTGGCTCGGCCTCGCGTCGTCCGAGGTCACGGACCCCGCGGGCGCCGTACGTCCCGACGCGGGGACGCACGTGGCGCTCGGCTCGGTCTCGGCCGGGCGAGAGGGGTTCGTGACCAGTCACCGGGAGGCCCGCCTGGCGGCGTCGCTGGGGGCGCGCGGGCTGGTGCCGTCGACGGTGCAGGTCATCCGGTTCGACCAGGTCGCCCTGCTCGCTGCTGCGCTCGAGGACGAGGTGACGGCCCGAGTGTGCGCGGGCCACCTGCTGGCGCCTCTCGAGGCGGCCGGAGCTCGGTCCACGGAGCTCGCCGACACCCTGGTCGTGTGGGCCCGGACCGGCCTCAGCCCGCGTGCCGCCGGTCGCCAGCTCGCAGTCTCGGAGCGGACGGTGCGCTACCGCGTCGAGCGTCTCGAAGAGCTGCTGGGCTCCGACCTGCGCACCCGGCTGCCCGAGCTGGTTCTCGCGGTCGAGATCACGCGCGCTCTCGACGTCCAGCGGCGCTCCCGGTCCACGACCGGATTCGTCGGATAGCCGTCGTCAGGAGACCGAGGCCGCTGCCACCTCGACCCGGCCTTTACAGCAACGATCAGCGTCGGTAACTTATATCGGGCATCCGTTCTAAAAAGGAGTCTGTCATTTCGACCATTGCCGCCATCGCCGAGTGGACCTTGCCGCGAGACCGGAGCATCCGAGCCCGGGCTGCCGCTGTGGTGCCGGGAGGGATGTACGGGCACATGACGGCGAACGCACGGACGCTGCCGCCGTCCTATCCGCAGTTCTACGACGGGGGCTTGGGGCCGCACACGTGGGACGTCGACGGCCACCGCTACGTCGACTTCCTCTGCGCCTTCGGGCCGGTGCTGCTCGGCCACCGGCACGAGCGCGTCGAGGCGGCAGCCACGGCCCAGGCTCTGGCGGGGGACACCCTGTCCGGTCCCTCCGAGCGGATGGTCGAGTTCGCCGAGCTCCTGACGGAGACGGTCGCCCATGCCGACTGGGCCATGTTCGCCAAGAACGGCACCGACGCTACGTCCGCCGCCGTGCGGGTCGCGCGCGCGGCGACCGGCAAGCGGAAGCTCCTCAAGGCGACCGTGGCGTACCACGGCGCCAACGACTGGTTCACCCCTGTCCCTGCTGGGGTCACCCTCGAGGACCGCCTCAACATCGTCGAGTTCGAGTACAACGACGTCGCCTCGATGCAGGCCGCAGTAAGCGAGCACAGCGGTGACATCGCCGCGATCATCGTGACGCCGTTCCGCCACGACGCGTTCGTGGAGCAGGAGCTCGCCACTGCCGAGTTCGCACGGGCCGTCCGCGAGGCGGCCACCCGCGAGGGAGCCGCGCTGGTCCTCGACGAGGTGCGCACCGCCTTCCGACTGGACGTGCACGGCGCGTGGGAGCAGTTCGGGGTCCGTCCCGACCTGACAGCCTTCTCCAAGGCGCTGGCCAACGGTCACCCCGTCTCGGCCCTCGTCGGGGTCGATGCCCTCCGCGGGGCGGCGGCCGAGATATACGTGACTGGGTCGTTCTGGTTCTCGGCCGTGCCCATGGCGGCCGGGATCGCCACCGTGCGAGAGGCCGTCGAGATCGACGCCCCGGCGGTCATCGGGCGAGCCGGCACCCGGTTCAAGGACGGTCTGGAGGCGGCCGGGCGCACCGCCGGCTTCGAGGTCGCGCTGACCGGGCCGGTCCAGATGCCAATGCTCAACTTCGTCGACGACCCGGAGAAGAAGGTCGCGTTCGCCTTCACCGACGCGGCCGTCCGCCACGGCGTGCTGCTGCACCCATGGCACAACATGTTCCTCTCCGCCGCCCACGACGATGCGGCCATTGACGAGGCGCTCGCCGGCGTCGAGGCCGCGTTCGCTGAGATCGCCCGCCGCGTCGCCTGACCGACCCCGCGGGCAAGCTGCCGGTCCCGCCGTCTGGAGAGCTGAGGAGGAGCCACCGTGAAGATCGGTGTCCCGAAGGAAGTCAAGAACCACGAGTACCGAGTGGCGATCACGCCGGTGGGGGTGCACGAGCTGGTCGCCAACGGTCACGACGTGGTGGTTGAGCAGGGTGCGGGGGTCGGCTCGTCGATCGAGGACGGCGAGTACGCCGGGGCGGGCGCGAAGATCGTCGACACCGCCGAGGCGGCGTGGGGCACCGAGGGTGGGGTCGACCTGGTGCTCAAGGTCAAGGAGCCGGTCGCGGAGGAGTACGCCCGGATGCGGGA
>Ga0068860_100000557_pt1 | contig 45315 bp, 42 predicted proteins | sample KBSSwiS32_FD_66597 | JGI IMG/M metagenome (GOLD analysis project Ga0068860, IMG submission 66597) | Switchgrass rhizosphere microbial communities from Kellogg Biological Station, Michigan, USA - KBS Switchgrass S3-2 | ecosystem: Host-associated > Plants > Roots > Rhizosphere > Soil ... | reverse complement strand
ATCCTTCAATTGCTCCCATGCACGATCACTGATTATTTTCCTCACTTGGGTTTTCTTCATCCCAAGTTTTCATCATATTTTCCTTAACTCGTACAGAATTAATTCATGAACACAACCTAGACGGCCCATGCCGACGACTTTGCGTTTTACGAGTGCAATGGCGCAATAGAGGGTGTTTTCCAGCGCCTGCGGGAGTGGGTCCACGTTGGTGTAATCTTTCCACCCGACTGCCTCGATGAGTGCGATGTATTCCTTGAGCGTCGGGACACGGCCTGCGACCTCGAACGACAATGGTTTCGTCCTGGAGGAGGCGCGCGGCATCGCTACTCCTCAGCCACCGGCGCGGGAACAGGATGTTCCGACGATATCTTCTCGAACAAAATGGTCTTCAATTCCTCGATTCCCGAATTCTGCTCCGCGGAGATCGGGATGATTTTCACGTTCCGGTAGCGGCGCTTGAATTCCTTCAGGTTCGCCGCCGCATCGGGCAGGTCCATCTTGTTTGCAACAATCATCCACGGCCGCTTTGCCAGCGCCGGGTCGTAAAGTTTTAACTCAATGCGCAGCTTCGAAAGATCGTCCACAGGGTTGCGGGCTTCGCTGCCCGCCATGTCGACGACGTGCAGGAGCAGTTTGCAACGCACGATGTGCCGCAGGAAGTCGTGGCCGAGGCCGACATTATTGTGCGCGCCCTCGATCAGGCCGGGGATGTCAGCGACCGTCGCGCGCTGGTAGCCGGGGAAGTCGACCACACCCACCATGGGGTGCAGCGTTGTGAAAGGGTATGGCGCGACCTTCGGGTGCGCGGCGGAAATTTTTCCGAGAAGCGTCGATTTGCCTGCGTTTGGATAACCGACGAGACCGGCGTCCGCGATCTTGCGAAGCTCGAGATAGAAAATCCCCTGCTCGCCTTCGTCGCCCTCGGTGTACTCGCGTGGCACGCGGTTGCGCGCGGTTGCGAAATGGATGTTGCCCTTCCCTCCTTTCCCGCCTTTGCACAGCACGAGCACCTCGGCGTCGCCTGCGAGGTCGGCCACGAGTTCGAGGTCCTCCGGCTTGATCTGCGGTTTCGCCTTCTTCTCGAAATCATCAACGGCACGGGGCTGCGGCGCGAAATCGGGAGACATGCGATACACGATCGTGCCCACCGGCACCTTGACGATGACGTCCTCGGCGGCCTTGCCGTAGCATTGCTTGCCCATGCCGGCCTGGCCGCTTTTTGCCTTGATGATCGGCTCGTAAAAGAAGCCTGCAAGACTGTCCACATTCGGGTCGGTCTTGAAAATGATGCTGCCGCCGCGGCCGCCATCGCCGCCATCGGGACCGCCCCGGGGCACGAATTTTTCACGCCGGAACGTCGCCGCGCCACGGCCGCCGTCACCCGCCTTTGCCTGAATTTTGATGTGATCTACAAACATAATGAAGTGCGCCGCAGGGCCTGAAAGAATGGATCATCAAATCCGCAAAACGCGCGGCGGATACAGTTCGCCATTCTTACGCAGGATGCAAGCGACATTGCATGAAATTAAAACCGGCGCGTTTCCGGCGGTAAAACGAAAATTTATATTTACGGCCAAAGAAAGCCCTTGTAATACCCTACTTGTTCAATAGAGTTATCGCATCGCCGGTGTAAAACCGGCATGGAGACGGCGGGGTCGCCAAGTGGCAAGGCACGGCTCTGCAAAGGCCGTATACGCCGGTTCGATTCCGGCCCCCGCCTCCATAAGCGCCTTTCCTGCAAAATGTGCGGGACTGGGGATTTTCAATCTGGCGTTTTCATCCGCCATATTTACGCGAAGGCCTGACTTTCAGGCGTTTTGCCCGCGACCAAAAAATAAATCCAAAATGACAATTGACAATTTATTCCAAGTAGTGCATATGCACATTTAACGATGTCAAAAGAACTGGATATGTCGGCAGGGGAAAACTGCGTGTGCTTCAACTTGCGTTGGGTGACGCGTGCGGTGACGCAGTTTTATGACGCGGAAATGCGGCGGCACGGAATCCGGCCCACGCAGGGGTCGATTTTGGCGTCACTGCAAACCAGGGACAGTTGGACCATGGCGGAATTAAGCGACTGGCTTGGGATGGATCGCACGACGCTTGTGCGGAATCTCCGGCCGTTGCAGCGGGACGGTTTCGTGAAGGCCGTTGGCGGCGGACGCGGTAATCGTGTGGAAGTCACGATCACCACCAAAGGCCGTAAACAGGTTGAGAAACTCACGCCGGCATGGAAGTCGGCCCAAAGTACCGTGGTCAAAACTCTCGGTGAAAAACGCTGGTCCGACATTCTTTCCGATCTCGAGACTGCGGCGTTGGCTCTGAACAAAAACTAAAACCCTGAATGCCCCTGGCGGCGATAAACTAAAACTAACTGTGTATATGCACTCTCAATTAAAAAACAAAACCACGTTGGTCACCGGAGTTTCTTCCGGCATCGGTCGGGAAATCGCGCAATTGCTGGCAACGCGCGGCGCGCGCGTGTTCGGCACGGTGCGCAATCCAAAGTCAGCGAAGCCAATTCACGGCGTCGAGATTGTCCGGATGGATGTCACGGACGACGCCAGCGTGAGCGCAGCGGTTCAAAACATTGAGCAGAAGGCCGGGCCAGTTCAGCTTCTGGTCAACAACGCTGGTTATGCGCTCACGGGTGCGTTGGAAGAAACCAGTATCGAGGAAGCCAGGCATCAGTTTGAAACCAATTTCTTTGGCGTGCTACGGGTGACGAACGCCGTTCTGCCAGGGATGCGGCAAGCGGGCCATGGTCGGATCGTCAACATCAGTTCGGTGGTGGGATTTATGCCCGCACCTTACATGGGAATCTACGCTGCGAGCAAACATGCGGTGGAAGGATACACCTGGACGCTGGACCACGAAGTGCGGGAATTTGGCGTGCGCGCTGTGCTCGTCGAACCGGCTTACACCAAAAGTAAAATCAGCCAGAACGAGAAGACCGCCCAGACTGCACTCAAAGAGTATGCCGTGCAACGACAGCGGATGAGGGAGGCAGTTCAAAAAGGCATCGAACACGGAGATGAACCTCTGCTCGTGGCGGAAGCGGTCTGCCTCGCTGTAACCGTAAAAACGCCCCGGATGCGTTATCCCGCCGGCAAGGGCGTCCTTTTGAGCCGACTGCGCCGTTTTGCTCCGGCCAGCGTATTCGACCGGGGCATTCGCAAAGAATCCCGGCTGGCCTGATTTTATGACTGAGATAAACCGAATGAAAACAATAAAAAAATCGTGGGTTCTAATCACAGGCGCATCGAGCGGGTTCGGAGAGGAGTTCGCCCGCCAATATGCCGTGTTGATGATGCAACCCCGCGCCTGTGGTGCGCGCCGGTATCCGCGCGTTGCAGGCCGGACGCATCAGTGTCGCGCCGGGCTGGACCAACAAAGCAGGTTCGCTCGCGTCATGAACGGGTAAGACCCGACCATGAATACACCGATCAAAGAGCATCCCACTGTCGAAGCGCACCGGAAAAAGTCTGCATTGGAAAAAGTTTCCGAGCCACTCGACGCCGCCTGGCTGCGGCAATTGTGCCTCGACGCCGGCGCGGATGACGTCGGCTTTGTGGAAGTTGATCGTTCGGTGTTGGCGGGGGAGCGGCCACACATTCAGCGGGCTTTCCCGCACACGCGCAGTCTCATCAGTTTTGTGTTGCGGATGAATCGCGACAACGTGCGCAGCCCTGCGCGCTCGGTCGCCAACTCAGAATTTCATCACACGGGCGACGAAGTGAACGGCGTTGCGCGGCGCATCGTGGCGGCACTGGAACGCGCTGGGATTCGCGCGCTGAATCCGCCGATGGGGTTTCCGATGGAGGCGGATCGGTGGATGACCGAGCGGATGTGGGTCGTCGCGCACAAGCCGGTCGCGGTCGCCGCCGGACTCGGACATATGGGAATTCATCGCAACGTGATTCATCCGCGCTTCGGAAATTTTATTTTGCTCGGCACAATTCTCGTGGGCGCGGAGATCAGCGCGTATTCGCACGAACTTGATTACAACCCTTGTCTGGAATGCAAACTGTGCGTGGCGGCGTGTCCGGTCGGCGCGATCGGTGCGGATGGCGCGTTTAATTTCTCCGCGTGCTACACGCACAATTACCGGGAGTTCATGGGCGGATTTGAGGATTGGGTCGAAACGATTGCCGGCAGCCGAGATGGAAAAGATTACCGGCGTCGCGTGAAGGAATCGGAAAGTGTCTCGTTGTGGCAGAGCTTGAGCTTCGGGGCGAACTACAAAGCCGCGTATTGCATGGCGGTCTGTCCGGCGGGCGAGGACGTGATCGGCCCGTATCTCACCTCGAAAAAAAATTTTGCCGATGAGGTGATGCGCCCGTTGCAGGCGAAGCGCGAGCCGGTCTATGTCATCCCCGGTTCGGATGCTGAGGCTCATGTGCAAAAGCGCTATCCGCACAAGACGGTGCGGCATGTGCGGAATTCGCTGCGTCCGCGTAGCATCGCCGCCCTGCTGCAAGGAATGCCGCAGACGTTTCAGCGTTACGCCGCCGGAAAACTGGACGCCAAATACCATTTCGTTTTCACCGGCAGCGAGCGGGCCGGGGCGACGCTGACGATTCGCAATGGAAAACTGACGGTTGAAAACGGATTGCTCGGCGAGCCGAACATCAAGGTCACGGCCGATTCGGAAACGTGGTTGGGATTTCTTGCGGGCGAGCGGAATCTTTTGTGGGCGTTGCTCTCGCGCCGCGTCCGGCTGCAAGGAAACCCAAAGTGGTTGCTGGCGCTCAAACGCTGTTTTCCATCGTGAATTTCACCTGGACTGATTTATGAACACACCAACAACGCATCCGCAAAGACACTCAACCAACACTACGAGAAAATGAAAGCCCTTGTATTCAAACGCCATGGCGGACCGGATCAGGTCGCGTTCGCTGACATTCCCAGGCCGGTGCCGGAGCCGGACGAAATTCTCGTCCAGATCCACGCCGCCGGCTTGAACCCGGTGGACAACAAAATCCGGGAGGGAAAAATGAAGCCTCTGCTCCGGTTTCATTTACCAGCCACGCTGGGCTGCGATCTGGCCGGTGTCGTGCTTGAGGTGGGTCGTGACGTTACGCGTTTCAAGCCGGGCGACGCTGTCTTCGCCAGCATCTTCGGGCTGCGCACGGGCGCTCTTGCCGAGTTTGCGGTCGTGCCCGAAAAAGCTGCCGCACTCAAACCGGCGAATCTGGACTTCGTGCAGGCAGCCTCCATCCCGATGGTCGGACTGACGGCGTGGCAGGCGTTGAAGGAGCGTGCGCACCTCAAGCCCGGCCACAAGGTGTTCATCCCCGCAGGCGCCGGAGGCATCGGCACGTTTGCGATCCAGCTCGCGAAACACCTCGGCGCCACGGTGGCGACTACGACCAGCGCCGGGAACGCGGAATTGGTGCGAACCCTGGGAGGTGATGTGGTGATCGATTACAAGAAGCAGAAATTTGAAGAGGTGCTGCGGGACTACGATGCCGTTCTGGGCACTGTTCCGGGCGAATCGCTGGAGAAATCCTTCCAGATTCTGAAGCCCGGGAGCACCGTCATTTCGCTCGTCGGACCACCGGACGCAGCGTTCGGCCGGACGCGGGGCATGAACTCTCTCATGCTGTTTGTGCTGTGGCTGTTGAGTCACAAGGTGCATCGCCTCGCCAAAAAACGGGACGTCGGGTATTCATTTCTGTTCGTGCAGCCAGACGGCGGCCAACTCGCAGAGATCGGCGGGCTTCTCAAGGTGGGAATCATCCGTCCGGTGATCGACAAGGTATTTCCCTTCGACCAGGCGAAGGAGGCGCTTGCCTATCTCGAAAAAGGCCGGGCCAAAGGGAAGGTCGTTGTGCAGATCGAGTGAACCGGCCAATCATCCCCGGTAGGAACGTGGACTCCACGGAAATTCCGGCGGAGGTAGCGGCAAAACGGAAATTTTGCATTTGCATCCAAAAAAGTCCTTGTAATACCCTACTTGTTGAATAGGGTTATCGCATCGCCGCCGCAAAAACGGCGTGGAGACGGCGGGGTCGCCAAGTGGCAATGCACCGCTCTGCAAAGGCCGTATACGCCGGTTCGATTCCGGCCCCCGCCTCCAATGCTAAACGGCAATCCTCACGGTGCCCCCCCGGCTTCACGAACCGTCACCTCACGCTCGCGTGCCGGCTGGCCCGCACCCTCTCGATCAAATCCGTGTCCCTGATTTCCACCATGGCCCCGCCTCCCTGGAATTCCACGCCGGCCTTGCCATCCTGGATCAGGATGAGCTGGACCTGGACGCCGGCCGGTGACTGAACTTTGCCAACCACCTTGCCATCCAACACTGCCGGGAATTCCACGACTTTTTTCAAGGCCACAAACTTCGGCCATTCCGCCCTTGAATGGGTGAGTTGCGCCACATCCACGGTATCCGGTGCAGGCTGTGGAACGGCCACAGCCGCCGGAGTTGCCACCGGTGTCGCTGCGGGCGCTGCCGCCACATCCGGTGTGGGGCCGGGCTGCGCCGGTGCCGGCGGAGCAGCGATGGGCGCCTGCGACGGCGCATCCTCAAGATGCAGGGCGGAAACAATGCCCGCGTGGATTTCCTTCGCTATCGGCAGCCTCGCGTCCACCTTGGCCCGTACGTCCGGGTATTTGTAATAGTAAACGTAGAAGCTCGAAAAAATAGCCACTACCCAGACACTGCCCCAAAATAATTTGCCAATCAGTTTTCGTATCATATTGATTTCTCCATTTTTTGTTCTGCTCCGGGGGGAGACATCAATTGTTACATAAGTTTTTTCTTCTCAACGTTACATGTCAGGCACGGATTTATATTTCGAATGCTGTTTAGTTTCTTTCCAAAATTTTGCCTACTACAATGGGGCGCGATTTTTGTAATAGACGGGAAGCGTCCGGAAATACTTCAGTTGTTTTACATTTTTCTGATCACTATTCGAAAATACCGGGGTTCCTCCCGGAGAAATTTTGCGCTCGCAATTTTCATAATCAGGCGATAATTTTTTCACCTAACGGATATCGGGGAAATGCGCGTCCCGGTTTTCTGTCCTTAGTGTGAAACATTTCCTCCCCCATTTGTGGAAAACCGTGGATCGCTTGCGGAAACGGCAGGGCCAGCAGGGCGTTGCCCTGGTCATCACGCTTGCCTTCGTAGTATTGCTCACCGGGCTGATCGTCGCCTATTTCTCGCGCACGATGTCGGACCGCAAACTCTCGGACAACAGCTTCAGCCAGGCGGCGGCGGACCGGCTTGCCAGCAGCGCCCTCTCGGTCATCACTGGCAACCTGAAACAGGAAATCGTGAACGGCTCGACCGTGCTGTCCGGGTCGGTCTCCAGTTGGCCGCTGGTCTATGTCGCCGGGACCAATTCCGCCGCCATGGTTCCCACAAGGAACGGCGTGTCCGGTACCTGGAACGCCACCGGCGCGCCGGTCAAGACCCTGATCCGCGTGAGCAGCACGAATATCATCGCTTCGCCCGGGGTGGACCTGCAGGCGTCGAATGCCTCGGGCACCTCCACCTCGGCCAACGGGAAACGCGTCAGCGCGGCCCGGTGGAACACTCATTATCTGCTCCCGCTCAAGACTCCGGCAACCCCCACCGACACCACCCCCGACACGAATTTCACCCCGCCAAACTGGATCTATGTGACCAGCGGCGGCCCGGCAAACCCGGCTCTTACCACACCGAGCACCTCGGTGACCGGGCGTTACGCCTACGCCATCTACGACGAAGGGGCGCTGCTGGACGCGAATGTCGCGGGGTATCCCTATGTCTCGGGAACCACCCCCACGCAGTTCATTTACAAAGGGGCTTTGACTTATGCCGATCTCACTCAGCTCCCGGGCCTCACGCAGACGGGTGTCAATAATCTCGTGGCATGGCGCAACTACGCCTCCCTGCAATCCACCGGCACTTTCCCCAAGCTCGTCCCCTCGTCCACGGTGGTCGGCGGCACGAGCGGTTTGAATTACGTGAACTGGATCCAATCGGGCACGACAGGTTTCCTTGTCGCCAGCGGCGCGACCTACAACGGCTCGACGGACCAGGTATTCATGTCGCGCCGGCAATTGATCGACCTGGCTACAGCGACCGGCACCGCGGACTTCAACCCCACCGCCCTCCAGTACCTCGGCACCTTCAGTCGCGCGCTCACGGCACCCACATGGTTCCCGACACAGGTAACCCCAAATGTAAACTACGTCGCCAACGCCGAAGCCGCAGGCAGCGAAAACCGTGACCTGGCAAACGTCCGCTTTTCAGGCACCGCCACCTCCATCACGCACTACGCCGATGATGGCACCCCGACGCCCTACAGCGTCAAGCCTGGCGACCCGCTCCTACAGCATCGTTTCTCGTTGAAGCGACTGGACTGGTTTACCCCTACCGGCCCCGCCGCCGGGAAAGCCACGGCAATACAGGATTGTTTCGGCCTCACTTGGGACGTGGCCAACTCCCGCTGGACTTACAAACATGACGATGCGAGCAATATTTTAACCTTAGACCAAGTCTCCGCGAAAAACCGTGAACCTGATTTCTTCGAATTACTCAAGGCGTCGATTCTCGACGGATCACTCGGCAAGGATCCGGGAAGACAAAACCCTGCAACGGGCGACTCGGGCGCGGAAATATCCGGAAGAGGCGGCCTGACAGTCAATGGCCCCGCCGGCATGTTTTTTAACGTTTACAGCGCGATCTCCGACACCCAGATCATCCAGATCGGCGCAAATATCATCGACCAATACGACGCGGACAGTCTCCCGACGGCGATCTACTTTTTTGCGACGAGCAACCCGGACACTTTTTCGGCAACTTTGACCGATTTGTTCAATACCTTCCACGGCATCGAGAACCTCCCCTACTTGTTTTCGCTTCGCCCCATTATGTGGAAGGATACGGTGAATAATACAAAATATGGGTGGCTTCAGCCTGCAATGTGGAATCCTCACCAGACGCTCCCCGCAGGCTATAGCGGAACGATCCCCACCAGTTACCGTCTTCATGCGTACGGCAGGGGCCAAACATGGGCCTATAGCGGTGGCGCGGGAACGTACAGTTACGAACCAACGCCAACCACGCCCGGTGTGCAGTTTATCACATTCACCGACACGTCGTCTGCTTTCTACACCCGGCCGGTTTTCCTCACCACGGCAGAATCGGCCAGCACGGGCACCGCAAATGTCTGGCAAAGCTCTTATGGAGGTGCCAATCCGTTTGTAGCGTTTTTCTGCGGGAGCGGCACAATTAAGTCATCGGGCACGCCACCCGAGTCAGGGTCGATCATCGGCACCAACCATCCCTACGACATCACAGTCGTGGCAGAATACTGGAACGGAACGAACTTTATTCCCTATACGCGACTGGCCCGGTACGACGCCTCGTGCGCATCACCGACCGCCCCGCAAAATCCGTCCAACATACAGGGTATTGATGTCAGCCGGCCCGACCCTCGCACGGACCGCTTTTCTATTTCAATGCGTGACAAGGGGACAACCAGCACCCATTGGCAGGACAATGGAACAGCACCCTATCAAGCGGCATGGTTTGGTCCGTCCACGACCTCAGGCTTCGTTTACCTGCCGGCTTCCAGCGGCGGCGGTGTTACAAACCGGCCCGGTCTTTATTCCCTCAACTTGATCCAGACAGGGACGACCTCATACTATTCCGATCCGGACGGAGTCGTGCGCCCGGCCGATGGATACCGCGGCAATAATGTCACGGGAGACGGGCGGCCCACATTCATCAGCAATGGCGCGCCTACCGGCAGCCCCACTGCTACGGGCGACACCGGTAACACACAAAATGGACGCCGCCCGGTCATTCTGAACCGTCCTTTCCGCTCCGTGGGAGAGCTTGGGTATGTATTCCGCGACGAGCCGTTCAAAAGTCTCGATTTCTGGTCCGCCAGCAGCGCGGACGCGGCACTGCTCGATGTTTTCGATATCCGGGATCAGCCGGCGGCGGTGGTGGCCGGCATGGTGAATCCAAACAATGCGCCCGCCCCGGTGCTCCAGGCAATCATTGCCGGGGCTGCAAAAAAAGAAACCGATACCGCGTACAACATCAGCGCCGAAAGCGCTGCCGTGGGCCAGGCGATCGCAAACTATCTTGCCTCGAACAAGCCGCTGGGAAACCGCGCCGACCTGGTCATCGCCGCAACCGGTGCCGCGAATCTTAGCGGCTCAATCAACGCAGCCTTCTCCACCTCGGCGGACAAAGCGAACAAAGCGTATGGAGAAGCGCCGGTGCGGGCGCTGGCGGACGTGACCAATACCCGCACATGGAACCTGATGATCGATGTAATCGCGCAAACGGGCGTCTTCCCTCCCAGTGCGCCATCCACCACGCAGGCGCTCACCAGCTCTTTCGTCGTCCAGGGTGAACGGCGCTACTGGCTTCACATTGCGATAGACCGTTTCACGGGAAAGGTGATCGATCAGCAGCTCGAACCTGTTTATGAATAAACTGAAACGCCTTGGCCTCCTTTTCATTCTGCTTACGGGTGTTACCCCGGGATTCAGCACCGCCATGGCACAGCAACCGGCGGTCCAGTTTCCCACCGGCTATGCGGCATGGACAGTGGATGTCACGACGCACAATCCCGCTCCACGGCCGCCCGCAGCGCCATCGGCTTCAAGCGGTCCCGGAAACCTGCCGACGCCACCGCCAGTTCAACATGAATTGAAGAAAATGGAAATCACGCAAACCGACAACCTTTACCGGAGCGTGTTGATCTGGAGCGATGGCCAAAGGACCGAGGTTTGGTCCCTCAAATCGCCACCGTGGACCTTAATGGACAACCCCGAGGGATCGGGCGGGATATTCCTGACCGCGCTTCCCCATCTATTGCCATTCCCCCGTCCCGACGCGAGGATGTTTTCATGGGTGAATGACCGGACCTATGACAGCAATGGCCCTTACCACGGCAAAATGTGCATGATTTACCGGAAGTCGATGCCACTGGAGAATCGCCCACCGAAATCCATTACGGGAATCGAGCCGACTCCTATGCCTCATATGGCTTGGATTGATGAAAAGACAGCGCTGCCTGTCGCGCTGGATAACGGGGAATCCCTCTACGTCTTCACTTTCCAACCGCCGCCGAAAACTCCGCTGACACTCCCCGCACGGTTCCAGGAGGAACTCACGCGCGCGCAAAATTCCATCCCGAATCCCAAGTATCTCGGCAAACCCCGCTCGTGGGCGAAGCCCTGATGCAGGATGCGCGCGCCGGCTTGCAGGCCCGCAATGCACAGGCGACAATTGCGCCATGAAAGCAATCGAAGGATACTTTTTGATCAAACCGGAGGATCTCCACTGGCGGGAATCCAACATGATGAAAATCCCGAACGCGGATTTCCTGGAGCGCACGAAAAGCGAAAATCTCGGCGCCCGTCTCTGGCGGCTCCCGCCCAAAAGCGCGAACACGCTGCACAGGCACATCCGGGCCGAGGAATTTTATTTCGTGCTGGAAGGCACGGGCCGTATCCGCGTGGGCGACGAGACTTTGACTGTGCCGAAACATGGCGGCCTGCTCGTCGGGCCGGGCGAATTGCGGCAGGTGTTCAACGACACGGAGAGCGACGTGCTCTGGCTGATCATGGGCGCGCCGGAGGAGATGGAATTCCTGCCGGGCGGAAAAGGCGACCTGTCGCGGATTTATCCCGTTGACCCGAAGCAACTGCCGGCGGAACTCGCGGGCGTGGAATGGCCGCGGCTTCCAACCTGAGCCGCCATCACCCGGCGGATCGCCTGCCGGATTTCGCTGAGCGACGACGGCTTGCTCAATAGCAGATCAATGTCGGGCGAGAGTATTTCCGGGTGCCCGGCATAGGCTGTGAGCAGGATCACCGGCTCGCGGGGCTCAATCTTCTTGATCGCCCCTGCAAGCTGGTCGCCGTTCATCTTCGGCATCGCCCGGTCGGTGATCACCAGGTCGAACCGGGAGTTGCGGAATTTTTCCAGCGCCTCGCTGCCGTTGCCCGCCGTCTCCACGGTATGGGAATCCTTCTCAAGATAACCGCGGAGCACATTGCGGACCCCCGGCTCGTCATCCACCACCAGCACATGCAGCGGAGGCACAGGCGCGCCCGCCGTCTTCGACGCGGCATTTTTCATTTCGGAAACTGTGCCGGCCGGTATCTCCTTTCCTGCGTCCACTGCGGGGTTGTGGACGGGCAGCAGGATTGTGAAGCGCGTGCCCTCTTTTACCTGGCTGTCGAGACGGATGATGCCGTTGTGCCTGCGCACGATCCCGTACGTGGTCGCCAGCCCGAGGCCCGTGCCCTGCTCGCCCTTCGTGGTGAAAAACGGTTCGAGGCAATGCCGCCGGGTTTCCTCCGTCATCCCCGCGCCGGTGTCCTCCACTTCGACAAATACGTTCTCATCCTCCACTCCCGTGCGGATCGTGATCTGCCCGCCCTGCGGCATGGCATCCGCGGCGTTGAAGATGAGGTTCATCAGCACCTCGCGCAATTCCGCGGCGGAGCCGGAGACGGCCGGCACCGGCGCAAACTCCGTTTTTACCTCGATAAAAGTGCCCGTGACCTGCGGTCGGGTTTTCCACCGGGGGACCGACAGGCACACCGCCTCCTCGGCGATTTCCCGGAGATCCACAGGCCGGCGGTCATCCTCCCCGCTCTTGTAAGGCCGGTAGAATTCCCGCAGGCGCCGCACGATTTCCGCCGCATCCTCCGCCGCTCTGCCGATGATCCCGAATGCCTGCAGCGCGACCCCGGGATCAGCCTTGATGTCCCCCTCCTCTGGGAACATGTCGCTGTATCCCAGTATGATGGTGAGCACATTGTTAAAATCATGCGCGATTCCCCCAGCCATCTCGCCCAGGGCGCGTAGCCGTTCCTGCTGGATCACCTGGTGCTGGGATTCCTTCAACTCGGCGAGCGTGCGCTCAAGCTCCATCGTTTTATTCCGCACCTGTTCCTCGAGACTGTGTTTTTCGAGCTGCTCGTGCAGGCGGTACATCCTGAGGAGCAGCAGGTTCTTGATCCGCAGGAGCACCTCGGGCACATCGAGCGGCTTGGAGAGAAAATCCGTCACGCCGGCGGCAAGCGCCTCATGCTTCGTGGAAGCCGAATCATCCGCCGTGAGCACCAGCACAGGCGGCATCAATTGCTCGGGAAGGTTGTCGCGGAGTTCGCGCAGGAAATCCAGCCCAGAGTATTCCCCCATGTGCCAGTCCAGCAGCAGCAAATCCGGCTGGAGTTCCTCAAACTTCGCCATGGTCTGCCGCGGATCGGTGATGCTGATGCATATGGCGTATCCCTCGCGGCTGAGAATCTGCCCCAGCGCAGCCACATTCATCTTGTCGTCATCCACTATGAGAATGCGTGCATCCTTCGCGATTTGAGTTACCGGATCAATAGTCATAAGTCATCCCTCTCGGCTGTTTTTCATTTCACAACAGATTAATAAAGCACCATATATACCATAATTATTATAATTAAAACACGCGAAGAGTTTATCATTTATAGATGTAATGAAGTCCATTTCAGAGTAAACCGGCCCGGACGGCTCGGAAATCCCTTAATCGCTCAGGAATTCACCGATTTGCGCGAGCGGCTCTATGTGGTCGCAGAGGATCTTGCACGTCGCCAGGATCGGCACCGCAAGGATCACCCCCACGATTCCCCACATCCAGCCCCAGAACATGAGCGAGAGCACGATCGCCACGGGATTCAGGGTGAGCGAACGCCCGAGGATCATCGGCGTGATGAAATTCCCCTCGATCGTGGTGAGAACCAAATAAACGCCTGGGAAAATGAGCGCATGGGCGAGGCTGTTGAAACTCAGCAGCGCCGCCACCGTCATGGTCAGGATTCCGACGAATGCGCCCAGGTATGGCACGAAATTCAATATCGTCGCCGCCACTCCCCACAGCAAAGGGTTCGGCATCCCCAGCAGAAACAGCACGCCGGCAAGCGTCGCCCCCAGGCCGATGTTGATCATGGTCACATTCAACAGGTAGGCGGATATCTTCTCCTCGATATCGTTGGCAATCGTGACCGCCTTTTTCTTGTCCGCAAATTTCGGGATCACCTTCACGAGCTTCCCGAGGAACACGCCGCTGTATCCCAGCAGGAAATAAAGCAGGATCAGCATGGACAGCGTACTCCCGATGAATTCCGGCGTGCGCGTAAAGGCGAGGTCGGAAATCACGCTCTTCTGCTGCACTTCCACCACTTTCTGCGACTGGTCCTGCCCGCCGATCTTCGACATCTCCCCGGACGCCTCCTTCATGCGCTGCATCGGTCTCCTGAGCAGCGGCTCGACCTTTGCCTTGAGCTGGCTTATCCCGTAGGGGGCTTTTTCCAGCCATCCCGCGGCGGGCGTAGAGAGCACCGAAATCCCGTAGGCCACGCTTCCGCACAAAGCCAGCAACACCAGGGCAGCCCCGACCATTTGCGGAATCCTCCACCGGGCGAGCGCGCGCACAATCGGCGCAAAAAGCTGGCTCAACAACAGCGCCAGCACCAGTGGCAGAAGAATCGCCCGCGTGAAATACATCGTGTAAAACACCGCGAGTACAAACAACCCCGTGAGCGCGAATGCCCGGACATCGAATGGTTTCTGGAGAAGCTCGCTGATGCGCAGCCTTCGAGGCGGTGCCGGGGTGGAATCTTCGGGTTTCGCAGGAGGAGTCTCGGGTTGTTCGTGATCAGGCATGAATTGAATCGGTATCGCGTTTTTACAACTGGGAGGCAGTGGCCCCGGCGACCTGCTCCACTGGCGCCTTCATGATTCTCGCGCCCTCGTTATCCATTTTTACTTCCTTGGAACGGCGCTTGTCCTGCTCGAAGAGTCGCGTCTGTTGCGCCGCGAAGCCGCGGTCGAACACGTTCAGGTTTGCCTCGTCGTTCAGGCGGATCGAGCGGCTGTCGAAATTGGCCGACCCCACGGAGGTGAACATGTCGTCCGCGATGAGCAGTTTGACGTGCACCATCGTCGGCTGGTATTCGTACATTTTGATGCCGGCCTTGATGAATTCCGGCCAGTAGCGCTGCGACGCGCGCCGCACCAGCTTCTGGTCGATGTGCGGCCCGGGCACCAGGATCTCCACTTTCACCCCGCGCTGCGCCGCCGCGATCAGTGCCTCGCGCATCATCCGGTCGGGTAGGAAATAAGCGTTCTCGATGCGCAATGAATGCCGCGCTGCGCCGATCGCGAGGAGATACATCAACTCCACGTCGACATCCCCGCTTTGTGGCGAGCCCTTGAATGCCTGCGCCTGGTACGGGCCGGTGGCCGTCAGCGGGGGAAAATAATCCGGGCCGTTCAACACGGAGCCGCCGGTCTTCAGCCAGTTATCCATGAAGATGGACTGCAATTGCGCGACGACCGGCCCCGTGACCTTGTAATGGTTGTCGCGCCAGTGCGCCGGCGACTCCGCATTCCCCTCCCACTCGTCCGCGATTCCCACTCCGCCGATGAATCCGATCCTGCCGTCCACGATCAGCAGTTTGCGATGCGTGCGGTTGTTATACCGCCGCACATCCCACCAGAACATCGTGTGATATTTCTCCACGACGACTCCCGCGTTGCGCATCCGCGAGAGATTCTCCGCCCCTGCGCCGCTGGTGCCCTGGGAGTCGAGTATCACGTGCACGGCAACGCCCGCCTCCGCCCGCTGCGCCAGCGCCTCCGCCAGCTTTTTGCCGATGTCGCCGTCAGTGTACACATAAGTTTCAAAATTCACCGACCGCTTTGCATGGCGGATTGCGTCGAGCATCGCCGGGAATATCCGGTCCCCGTTCACCAGCGTCTGGATGTTGTTTCCGGATACGAAGCCATGCCCCAGCAGCGGCCCGGCGGACTGCCGGAACGCCTGCGAATCAGCGGCTGCCTGCGGCTGGACGGGGCCGTCGATCTTCTTTTTCTGGTTCACCGCGCAGCCGCTCAACAGGACAACCCATATCGCCTGCCGCAAAATCCATTTCACACCGCCTCTGCCTGTACAACTCATGCGGCGGGAATTACTGCGTCGTCGTTGTAGTGGTCGTGGTTTTCTTCTCCTCGGTAGCCGGAGCCGGCGGAGGATTCACGATGGTGGTGTTTTTTTCGACTTTCGTTTCCTCCTTGGCGGGCGGGTTGATCACCGTCGTGTTTTTCTCGACCACCTTGTCCGGCGGGGCGGGTGTGGTCGTTACACGGGCGTCACATGCGGAAAGAATAAGCGCCATCGCTGGCAGTAATAAAAAATGCGGTTTCATAAAATGTTCCTTTGGGTGTGAATGCTGTTCTATTTTCCGCTGGGGGCGGCATTGGAGCATCCAATGCCGCCCCGCAAACGATCCGTGCGGGCCCTTAATACGGCTGCACGCTGCGCGTGGTTTCAGTCGTGGTTGTCACGGGTGCCACCGGCCGGTGGACCACCGTTTCCTCGGTGGTGGTGGTCGATGTGTGCCTGGGTTCGTCCGCGCAACCGGCCATGAGGATCAACGCGGAAGCCGCGATCGTTGCATAGATTAGGTTTTTCATAGGTTTGGGTTGTTTACTTGTCGGTGGTGGTGGTCGTCGTCGTCTTCTTTTCAATCACAGACGCATCGGCGGGGGCGGGGACCGCCTCGGTGACGGTGCGTCTTACGATAACCTTGGTCGCCACCATGTTGTCGCCATCGCGCGTATAGTACACCGTCACGGGAAGGCCCGATTTCACGGTTTCGATCGAGACAGGCGCCCCCTGCTCGTCCACATACGTGGTGCTCTTTGTGTAGGTGTACCGCATCGGTTGCGGCGCGGATTCAGTCCTGACGACAATCGTGTTGGGACTGAATTCGCTGATGGTTCCAGCCGTGGTGGTAGTGGTCGTGGACTGCACAGCAGTCTGCGCAAACATGGTTTGTGCGGACAGCGCGAAGCCGACCACGATGGCTGCCAGATAGGAGATGTTCTTTTTCATAAATAGGGTTCTAGTTATTGGTTAAGGCCTGTTTTCAGCCGCCAATATAGGAATCGTTCCGGATACAACTTTGCGTGTATTTACTATCCGCGCTGCGGGGTTTCGGCCCCGCATCTTTTAAGTAAAAATAACCGGTAATTTTTTAAATCCGCGCTGCCCGGCTCAATCGATTCCGGATTATGAAAAGAACAAAATCCATCTCCATCGCAGTGGCGATCGGCTTTGCCTGCATCACGCCTCTCGCGCTTTTCGCGGAAGACCAGAATCCGAATAAAGCGGACAAAAAGGAAGCGGCGGAAGCGCATCACAAAAACAAGAGCGCAATGCAAGGAAAGGTCACGCCCCAGTTCAACAAACAGGTCCAGCAAGGCGGCAAGGCGCCCGATAAGTTCACCGCAACGCAGCATTCAAAAATCGTGAATCAGGGCGCGGCGGTGAACCAGCAGAGCGTCCAGCAGCAGACGACCCGCCGCCAGTTCCAGCAAACCCAGCAAAGCCAGACGTCGCAGAATTTTGCCGTGCAAGGCACCCGGAGCAATCACTACGGCGGGCGCTGGTTTGCGGCGAATATGCATTCCGACTGGGACAGGGGTTCCGTGCATTTCTGGAATCACCACCATTACCGCTGGTATGACGGCGGCTGGATCATCATCGATACCGGTCCGTCGGTCGCCTACTACAGGAGCGGCGGCTCGGTCGCTAGCAGAGTTCAGGAACGGCTGGCACAACAGGGCTATTACAACGGCCCGATTGATGGCGACATAGGCCCCGGCTCGCGCAATGCCATCGCAAACTACCAGGCGGACCACGGGTTGCCGGTCACCGGCCACATCGACGAGCCGTTGCTTTCGTCGCTCGGCCTTCAATAATCCAACGCGTCCATAACAAAAACCGGATGCCTTCGCGGGCGCCCTCAAATTTTACCCTCGCGGTAAATATGAGATATGCTCGCGAAGGCATTTCTGTTTGAATCGCCCCGATGAATGCACCAAGTATCGGAATTATCGGGGGAAGCGGTCTCTACCAGATCGAAGGGCTCACATCACCCACCAGGCACGACGTGAAAACCCCCTGGGGCAGACCGTCGGACACCATTTTCGGGGGCAAAATCGCGGGCCGGCAGGTTTATTTCCTGCCGCGCCATGGCCGCGGCCACAGGATTATGCCGCATGAGCTGAACCACCGCGCGAACATCTACGCGCTGCGCTCGCTCAACGTGCGCTGGATCATTTGCGTGACCGCCGTCGGCAGCCTCCAGGCACAGTACGAACCGCAGGACATCGTGCTGCCCTCGCAGTTCTTCGACCGCACCAGCCGGCGCGCCGAGCACACGTTCTTTGGCGATGGCATTGCGGCCCACATCGGTTTCGCCGATCCCATTTCCACGGACCTGCGCAACCTCCTCGCGCTCGCCGCGCGGGAGTTGAACTACCGCGTCCACAACGGCGGCACATATGTAAACATGGACGGCCCCGCCTTCTCCACGCGCGCCGAGTCGGAAACGAACCGCAAGCTCGGCTTCGACGTCATCGGCATGACAAATCTCGGCGAGGCGAAGCTGGCGCGCGAGGCGGAGATCGCACTCGCCACGCTGGCCATGATCACCGATTTCGACTGCTGGAAAGTGGAGGAGGAGGCCGTGAGCGCCCACAGCGTGCTGGAACATCTCCACGCAAACGCGAAAGCCGCCAAGGCGATCCTCGCAAAAGTGATCCCGCAGATTCCGCTCGCCCCCGACTGGCCGGAACACCGCGCCCTGGACACCGCGCTGATCACCGACCGCTCCCTCTGGCCTGCAAAGACGGCAAAGAAGCTTCAGATCATCCTCGGGCGCTTCCTTCCCGCGAAGGCAAAGGCGAAATCCAGGGCCGAAAAAGCCAATAAGAAGCCGCTGAAGAAAAAAACGCGCCGCTGACCGATTCGCCTGCCTTCTGTATTGATTTCGCGGAATGTTGCCGTATTTATGGTGACAACAATTAAAAAAATTCCATGTCGCGTTTGATCTTTCTTTTGTTCCTCTCCGCAGGTCTCACCGTTCTCGCCGCCGAGCCCGCTCAAAATGCGGCAACCGCCACGCCTGTTCCCGTGAGCTCCGGCACATCAACCCCAGCCGGGCCGAAAATCACCTACAGCTCCATCCATACGGACGGGCCATACATCGCGCTGACATTTGACGACGGCCCGAGCGCGGCAAACACTCCCCGCCTGCTCGACCTGCTCGCGAAGAAGCACATCAAGGCCACGTTCTTCATGGTCGGCGAAAACGCGAAGGAATACCCCGCGATCGTAAAGCGCATCGCGGCGGAAGGCCACGAGATCGGCAACCACTCCTGGTCCCACCCGAATCTCGGGATCATGTCCGACGACAAGGTCCGCAGCGAATTGCAGCGCACGGACGACGCCATCTTCCAGGCCTGCGGCGTCCACCCGAAGGTGATGCGCCCCCCTTACGGCTCGCTCGCCCGCGGCCAGCGCATCTGGGTGAACAAGGAGTTCGGCTACAAGGTCATCCTTTGGGACGTCGATCCCCTTGACTGGAAATACCGCAACTCCGCCCACGTGGAGAGCGAGATCCTCAAGCAGACGCGTGACGGCTCGATCATCCTTTCGCACGACATCCACGCCACCACGGTGGACGCCATGCCCGCGACCCTCGACGAGCTGCTCGCCAAGGGCTACAAATTCGTCACCGTCGACGAACTCCTCACCATGGACAAGCCCTTGCCTCCGAAGCCCGCGCCTTCCCCCGCCGCAAAGAAAGACCCGCCCGCCAAAACCGCGGGCTCCCCGGCCACCAGCGCCGCCTCGCCCCCCGCCGTGGCAAGCCACTAGGAAAATCTCTCCTTCGCAGCCCCCTGTAGCCGGGCTCTGTGAGCCCGGATGTGCGTGGCAACAGGAATGACGCACGTTTGCATATCACGCCCTCCCTCCTCATCCTTGGTGCCTCCGCGCCTTGGTGGTTCCATCGAATGGACATCGCCGAGAGGAAAAGCTTTTTCTTGCTTGCCGGTTCTGCTCGACTCGTAGGTTGAATGATCGGCGACGAATACCTCCAGATTAGGGCCCGGCTTGGCACGGCGCTGTTTTCGTTGTCCACGCTCGCCCATGGCATCCAGGCGGGCCACGATGTCCTGCAATCCCTGCAGGATCTGCGCGCGAGCCTGCGCGAGCCCTTCCTCCTCATGGTCCTCGGCGAGGCGAAATCAGGCCGGTCTTCGCTGGTCAACGCGCTGCTCGGCCGCGAAATCTTTTCCAGCTCCACCCCGCCCGCCACGGACAAGGTCCACCTCTACAAATACGGCTCCGAGGATAAATCCGTCGACATCAACCACCGCCTCACGGAGTGCTATCAATCGAACACCGTGCTGCGGGATTTCAACGTGATCGACACCCCCGCCACCAGCGCCATCACCGTCCAGCAGCAGGCGGTCATCGAGCAATTCCTCCCGGCGGCCGACCTCGTGCTCTACGTTTTCTCGATCACGAACCCCTGGGCCCCCTCCGCCTGGGAGTTCCTGAAGACCGTGCACCGGAACCCCTGCAAAAACGTCGTCTTCGTGCTCCAGCAATGCGATCTCCGGAATGACACCGAGGTGCTGCCCGTGCTGCACCATCTCGAGCAGACCCTCCGTGAAAAATATTCGCCCGACGCCCGCATTTTCGCCATCTCGGCCAAGAAAGCCTACCTCTCCCGCACCACGGGCGCGGACAAGGAAGGCCTGCTCCAGCAGAGCAACATCGCGGGCCTGGAGTCCTACATCGACGACACCGTGTCGAGCGGCGAGGAGCGGCTGGGCACACTGCGGTCCGTCTGCCATACCGCACAGCTCATCCTGCTGAATATCAGTGAAAAAGCCCGGAGCGGCTACTACACCATCGACCGCGATTCAAACCGACTGTCCGGTATGTATCTCGCGGTCGAGGATCGCAAGGAACAGTCCCTCCGCCATGTCACCGGCATCTCCTGGACCCTCGCCCAATCCTACGAGCGCATGCAGAAACGGGGCGAGCAGCTTTTACAGCAGCACCTCTCCTATCGCGAGACCTCGAAATTCCTCTTCAAGGGCGGCTCCCGGCAGGAGAAACTCCTGCAAACCATCGACCCGGAACTCCAGGCATCCATCCGCCGGCAGATCGCGAGTTCCATCGAGTTGCTCGAAATCGACTTGCAAGACCTGCTTCAGCAAATGCACGAGTATGCCCGCAAGCAGTTCTCCACCCCGATCAATACCGAATACAAGCCCGAATTCCTCCCCGAGCGCACTCGGCTGCTGGAAGCCATCGAAGCCGCGTTCGTCGGGAAAGACACCGACGCATTCCTGAAAGAGCAGATGCGCGCATTTTTCAACGAGACCGCCACCTGGCTGAAAATCCCCCCGGAGGAAGGCATGGCCGCCATCATCGACGCCCTCACCGCCGTCGCCATCCGGGATTTCAGCCAGATGCTCACGGAAGCCGCCGCAACCTCCGGCGTAAGCGCCATCGTGAAACGCGGCAGAATCCTCATGCAATTCCGCGCCGGCATGGCCCACAGGCGCGAGGAACTCCTCGCCGCCCTGGAACATCAAATGCGCCCCGCCCTCGACCGCTTCTACAAGGACGCCACCGGCACATTCCAGGACCTCGAGCATTTCTCCGCCACCCAGCGCGCCATCTACGAACCCCGCATCGCCAGCGTGACCCAAATAGAGGAAAGCTTCGGCAAAGTCGGCGCCAGCCTCGGCCTCCCCGCGCTGGAGTAATATTCGGACTTTCACCGTTGCCCAGTTGCGCATTGTCACGCATGCCATTTCATTTGAATGAGAAACTTTCCCTCGAATCCCCGTGAATGGCTGCGAGCCAGCTTTTTCTTAACCAAAATTTTTCTTATCGCACTGGCATGTCTGCTTGTTCTTCATGACCTCCCTTTCACAAACGATCACATCGGGACCATTCTGATTTGCTATCTCGGGGCCATTGCAATTCTCGTCTGCGGTGGCATTTTCCAAATCTTCGCTGCAGATAAATACAAGGGTCGCGCAAATCTCATTTTTGGACTTTTAGCGCTGCCTGTTCTGGGACTACTTCTTCCACCATTCCAAATGTGAAAAAGAGCATCGATCGGGAAAAAATATCATCTAGCATGGATCCGGCAGATCATTGAATGAAATTCTTCCACCGACACAATGAGTCCTCTAGCTGCTCCTCACCGGAAAGCTGGAAGGCTCCGTTGATTGAACGGTGCGGGAACGGCTCCGGAGAAACAGGAGTTGGGCTTCTCTTCCAAGTCCCATGGGGACGTCAGACAATAGGCAGGCGATTTATCGCCTGTTATCTTTCAGAAAAATCCCCGAGTCCCATCGGGACGAAAGAGCGGCGTATATTCTCAAACCGTCTTAACGCCAATCGGCTCGACACCATTTTCCACCCCCGACGGACGCAACCAACCCCCTACAACCCAAACCACCGCGCCCGCCGGCTCGAACCAAAATTCTCCTTGTCCACCCGCATGGCGACCGACGGCTCGTGATACGTCCCCGTCGGCTTCTCGGGATCGGAGAAGAAATCCACATCCACGCGCCCGATCCGCCCGCCGCCGAACTCGATGTAACACACACCCTTCCCTTCGTGGGTGATCGGCACCTCCTGGTCCCGCAGGCGCGCAATCAGCGCCCGGGCAACCGCCCGCGCCGCCCCCTCCGCAAAAATACCCGCCTTCGGCGTCCCCTGCTTCGCGCAATCGCCCACCGCGTAAACATCGGGGAAACGCGTCTCAAGCGTCTTCGGCGTCACTGGCACATAGCCCTCCTCGGTCATGCCGCTGGCCTCCAGCATCTTCGGCGCGCGGATCGCCGGGACACCGAGGAAAAGGTCGAATGAAAACACCTGCCCGTCATCCAGCGTCACCTTGCGGCCCTGCATGTCCACCGACCTCATTTCGCGGTCCGCGACGAACGTGATTTTCCGCTCCGCAAACGCGGCGAGCAACGCCCGCGACGTCTCCGGTGATGGCGGAGTCGGCGCCGAAAGCGGGAGAATCAGCGTGATCTCGCACGCATCCCGGATACCGCGCGTCGAGAGGTAATCGTGCATCATCAGCGCCGCCTCGCTCGGGGCCGGCGGGCACTTGAACGGCGCACCGCCCACCGCGATCAGCACGTGCCCCTTCGTGAACGTCTTCAGCATCCCGCCCAGCCGCGTCGCCCCCGCCAGCGTGTAGAACTCCGTCGCCTCCGACATCCCCGTCGTCGCCGCAAAATCATAATCCGCCCCCAGCGCAACCACGATGAAATCCGCCTCGTGCGTCCCCCGGTCCGTCGTCACCCGCTTCGCCACGGGATCGATCGCCGTGATCGTCTCCTGGAGAAAGCGCACCCCCGGTTTCAGGAATTTGCTGTAAGGCAGCACCACCTTGTCCGGCGTCGTGCGCCCGAACATCACGTCCAGCTTCGAGAACCCGAAATAAAACGAGTCCCCCTTGTCAATCAGCGTCACATCCACGCCATCGCCAAACGCCTCCGAAAGCATGGTACAGAGCTCCATCCCGCCAAATCCGGCCCCGAGTACGAGAATGCGTTTTTTCATAAGATTCCCAACCTGCGTGCCCGAAAATTATAAACGCCTGTTCATCAATTGAAACACAAAAATCCCGTCTTCGATTCCCGCCTCGCATCGATCCACCGCCCGACGTTCCAATTACATCTGTCACATATGTCCCATTCGTCTCATATGTCCCACCGTCAAAAATTTCCAAAAAAAAACTTCACGCTGGAATGCCATGAATTTCCGCTTCACATGGATCGCAAGAGTATGTGACATAATGAAAATAAATTCACATCGACGAACCAATACTTGACATTTATAAGAATGCCAAATAATTCGTAACACTATGAAACATTTCCTCCCGATGTCCCTCATCTGCCTCTCCCTCGTCGCCGCAGGCGCACAGACCCCGGTAGCCCCGGTCCCGGTCCAGCCTTACACCGGCAACGGTGAAATCCTGGGGCCGTTCGGCATTGGCGGGTGCAACGTCCGGACCCGGGACAAAAACTTCGCGACATGGATTCCGCAGATGGCCGCCATCGGCATCACCACGATCCGCGGGCTCGGCGGCACAGGCTGGTCCGGGCAGGCGGAACGAAAGTTTGACACCGTGGACTGGCAGCTCGAGTACCTCAACAGCCAGGGACTCTCCTCCGGCGGCGGTTTCTACAACTACCGCTCCGGCGCAGGCAAAACCGGCCTCCCCATGGACGACCTCCCCGGCTGGTCGGCGGATGTCGCGAATCTCGTGACGCATTTCAAGGGCAAAATCAAATACTGGGAAGTCTGGAACGAGCCCCCGAACGGCACCGCGAAGGGCCAGACAGCGATCGATTACGCAAAATTCGTGATCGCCACCTACGACGCCGCAAAGAAGGCCGACCCGGATTGCAAGATCGGCATCGCCGCGAAATCGGTCGCCCTCAATTACCTCGACCAGGCCCTCGCCGCCGGGGCCCGTGGGCATTTCGACTACATCACGCTGCATCCCTACGAGACCGCCGGCATGGTGACCGACCACCCCGGTACCGAGCTGGTCTATCTGCAAATCGCCGGCTCCACGCGGAAGATGCTCGCCGCCCGCGACCCGTCAAAGATCGACTGCCCCATCATCTTCACCGAGCTCGGCTACTCCGCCGCCAGCAAGGCGAATCACGACGGCCCCCACCTCCAGGCCTGCGCGCTGGTGAAGGACTACATCCTCGGCATCGCGCAGGGCATCGCCTGCATCCAGTGGTTCGAGGGCATGGATGGCGACAGCGGCCCCATGGGGCTCATCGACGGCAGAGGAATCCCGCGCCCCGCCTGCATCGCGATGGCGCAGATGATCAAATATTTCAGCCAGAAACCGCAGTATCTCGGCTGGGTGCTGCTGAACAACAAACACTACGCCTTCGTCTTCCAGGGCGCGAAAGACACCGTGCTCGTCACGTGGGCTTCCAGCAAGGAACCCGACACCGTCGACTTCGGCCAGCCCGTAAAAATCGTCGATCCGCTCACCGCAATCGTTACCGAATCCGCCACCACCCCGCTCACCCTCACGCCAATCATGATCGACGGCGTCCCCGAAAAACTGCTGGCAGAGGCAAAGGGCAACAAGACAAAGCCATTCCCGTGGGGCGGCGATTACACCGATGCAAAATCCGTCTCAGTCACCATGGGGGAAACGAACGTGGAGAAAGGCCTGCACACCCTTTCATCCCAGTCCGTCGCCGCGGCGGTGCTCGCATACGGCGGCTCGGCCCGCGTCGGCACCGTGCCCGGCGGGAACATCTTCATCGTCGATCCGAATTTCCTGAGCTACACCGCGACCCCCATCGAGATCACCGCCATGGTCCGCCGCGACGAGGCGAACTCCCCCGCGCAGCTCGAACTCGAATACGAATCCACCAAAGGCTACAAAAAACTCCCCGTTTTCCAGGTGCCCGACAACACCGAATGGCACAAGGCCACCTGGCGCATCGACGACCCGCAATTCGTAGCCATGTGGGGCTTCAACTTCCGCTTCAACTCCGGCAAATACGTCGTCCAGAGCGTCACCGTGACGAAGCTGGGTCGATGATAGGGTATTATCGATGCTAGAGCCTGTTCTGAACTTTTGAAACGCAGGCGGGAGTTACACCTTGCAAGGAAACCACGAAGTGGAAGCGTTGTAGCGTGTGCTGTCCCCAGCGCATGAATGTATGCGTTGCAAGCAACACGGATCGATCAGTTGGCAACCGGGATGTTGCAGCGCAGTCTTTTCTTATCCCACACTCATGTTATTCCCCTTAAAAAAGTTCAGAACACGCTCAAGGTTTGCCGTTTATAATAATTGATGTTTGCTCGCGCGTCACAGGATCATAAATGTCCTTTATCGTTCGTCCTTTTGCATCGGTATGGATTTCCACTATTGGCTCCCTGTCATTATCCGGAAGGATCGGATAATGTATGCTGTAGTTACGAGGTGCAGATAAGTCGAAACTCTCTGGAGGCACTGATGGAATGAATTCGCCTTTTGCATCGATTGCGCCGAAGACAAGTTTCATTCCTTCACGTTTATAATAATGCTGTCCCACTATTGGTTTTCCTTGCTCATCAAAATAAAGCTTTTCAAAAGTTTCTCGCGAGCTGGCTTGCTAATCTGTGTTTTCATGGGACCTCCTTAGTTTGGATCCCCTCAACACTGTCCGTCAATTCAGGGCAACCCCAGCCCTTGACACGTGACATTTTCACAATAAATCCTGAAGGAAACGCCCTCCTTCAGGACTTCTTCCGGGTCCGCCCCTGCCGGATTGGCGAAGCTACTTCGGAGTCCCTCTCAGGTACACGCGGCTGTAATCGATCTCGTAATAGGTGCCGGCGAGTGCGGAGACGGGCAGGGTATGGTTCACGGTGGGGACCCCGGTGTGGGCCCAGCCCACATCGACGAGGAAATCCATGTCGACCGGCGTGGCGCCTTGTTTCGAGCCAAGCGTCCAGTAACCGACGCCGCTCTGCACCTGGATGCCGTCCATATAAACGCTGAAGGTGTCGTCCTTGCGATAAACCCAGGTCCATGTGTGCCATTGCGAAGCATCGAAATTTGCGACGCCGCATGCGGTCATGGCGGCGCCCCAGTTCTTGGTGTAGGAGACGGTGCCGTGTGAATTTGGCTCCCCGACCACGTCGGAGTGCCAGTAGCGTCCCTTGTAGTTCGTGTTGCCGCCGCCGTTGTCGTAGCCGAAGCTCTCGACGGTATCCATCTCGGCGCCTTTGTTCCATTTGTTCCCCGCCGTCCAGATCGCGAACCAGAAATAGGGCGGCGTCACATAACGGACACGCGTTTCCCAGAGGATGTCCTGGCCAAGCAGCGACCCGCCGTTCGGTAGTTTCCATTTTGCCATGAAGGAGCCGCAACCGGCGTTGTGCTTTGTGGGGGTGATCGTGTCGGTGCCGTTCAATGGCACGATGTACGTCTTCATGGAATCCGGGAGGAATTCCCGGACGGGCTTGGTGGTGTTTATGCCCTCGATTGGCTGCTTGCCTATCGCGTTTGCCTTGTCAGGCGCAACGGTGAGCGCGCCGTAGTTGGTGCCATTTCCGATAGTCCCGAATTGATCGTGATAGAAAAAATTGTCGCTCATGTCGGCGATGGTCTTGATCGTGCCGGTGCCGCCGGTGCCGAATTTCCAGTTCTTCACGAGGACGAAGCCGGTGGTTTGAATCTTATCGGAAAATGCCGGCGCCGGGCCTGCAGCCGGATCCGCGATGGATCCGCCGCCGATGGTGTCGGCCTTGATGGCAGGAGTCGTTGCGAGGGAGGCAATGCCAATGACGCCGGAGAGGATGAACGCGGGAATGTGGGGAAGGGTGATCGATCGTTTCATTTTTTGCGGGTTTTCAGGGGAATGGAGATTCAAGAGTTTGCACGCGTGTTTGTGTTTGTTCAACGCGTGGAGAAAGCACCCTCGCAAATCAACGGACGCCAGTAAACGCAGGAGTTGATTAACTGTTAGGCATGTGGCAGCTTGCCCCCGTTTATCGGCAGCTTCTTTATCTAGATGTCTCCCCCTCCAAATCTTCTTCCCACCCCGCGCGCAATGAAACATACACGAGGCATGCAGAATCCCCCGCCCCCCACTCCATTTACCTGGCGGCACGGCGTCCTTCTGCTACTGGCCCTCGTTCCACTGGTTGCGCTTTCCATCGTCCACCCGATAGCACAGAACCCGCATTATCATGATTTCGCAGATCGCCGCGCGTGGCTTGGCATCCCCAACTTCGCCGACGTCGCCTCCAACCTCCCCTTTCTCTTCGTCGGCCTGGCCGGACTGTATCAAGGCTGGAAGGGCCGCCTCGCGGGGTATTCCATAACGTGGGCCTGCTTTTTTTCCGGCGTCACGCTCGTGAGCGCCGGCTCCTCTTATTACCACTGGCACCCGGCCAACTCCACCCTCGTCTGGGACCGCCTTCCCATGACCGTCGGCTTCATGGCAATGTTCACAGCCCTGCTCGGTGAATTTGTGGACACCCGGTTGCGCCGGTGCCTGCTCCTCGCGCTCGCCGTCGGCATCGCAAGCGTCATCTACTGGCAAAAGTTCGACGACCTGAGGTTCTACGCGTGGATCCAGTTCACCCCGTTGCTCATCATCCCCGCGATGCTGGCATTGTTCAGCAACCACTACACCCACAAGTCCCTGCTCCTCGTCGCGCTCGCATTCTACCTGATGGCCAAAGTGCTGGAAGCCGGGGACAGGCTTATTTTCGACTTAACCAGCCACATCATCGCCGGCCATGCAATCAAACACCTCCTCGCCGCCGGAGGCTGCTTCTGCATCCTGGAAATGCTGCGCCGGCGAAAGGAAACACCGTAAGCCGCCACACCCGCGGCGCAAAGCGGCGGAAAAAGAAAACAGTCGGCATTCGTTGTTCTTCCATCCGCCTTCCGCCATTCATGGGCGAAAAATGGAACGGCACGAGCCACGAGTCCGACGTCCCCGGTTGCATCCACCACAGTCTCCCCTGGATCACCGCCGAGTGCGACCGCCGCGGGCTCATCGTGGCGGAACTCGGTCGCGACAAAACCTACGGCCAGTCCTGGCTCGAAATCAAACGGCGTAAGTACCACGGAGCTTCGTGCAAACGAAAAAGGGATCGATCCCGAATAGTGCTAAGGCGCTCCACAGGGAAGATTTCCTGGGTCAACCCGTAGGGTTGCCCACGAGACCAGCGAGCGTCACACCGCTGCGACCATGAATACTTTCACAATCTTGGGAACGGGCAGCGTTTGCTCGACGAGGTTCACCTGTGGAGTCTGCGTTGGGTCGAATTATACGGGTAAGTTTATTCTGTCTCGCGAGGATGGAACCTGTGCGCTACAATGTTCGTTACGCACGCATTGCAGCATCTCATCCGCCTTGCGTAATCTGATTCTCGTGAACACCCCCCTGGTTCTCCCGCTGCTGTACTTGCGCCTCGCGCAAGCCTTAACAAACTCCATCGAGTTCTCTATTACTCAATCGGTACGCTGGCGCGCCACAATGCGCCTGTCCGTATTGGCCGCCATGAAAAGATCCCTCATGCCTGCGATTCTGCTGGCGTCGGTCACATGGGCCTCCGCCACCAGTTATTATGTGGATTCAACCAACGGTAATAACAGCAACCCCGGAACCAGCGGGACGGCGGCATGGAAAACGATATCGAAGGCCAACCAGGCCGCCATTCACCCCGGGGACCAGCTATTATTTATCCGGGGCGGAGTCTGGACAGGTATGCTCAACGTCTCGGGTTCCGGGTCACAGACGAGTCCGGCTTATTACGGTGCCTACGGAGATACAAACCTGCCTAATCCGACGATTAACGCCGGAGGAACCAACGTTGCTGCGATCTTTATTTCCAATAGCTCCAGTTACGTGACGGTGGAGGGCTTTTCATTGACCAATTTCGATGGTGCGGACGTTTTCGACCTGGCAGAGGGAAATAGAAACGGCATCCAGATAGGACAATGGGCGTCGCCGGCCTCCTTGCTCACCGGGGTATCCATCTTGAATAACGAAATTTATAACATCGAGGGGTTTAGCAACAGTCCGCTGGTTGCGGGAGCTTCCCCCCGTGGGACGACCCTGAGCGGCAGCACCTATAACCAATATTCCTGCGCGGCCATATATGCCCGTGCCAACCAGATGAATAATATGACCATCAAGGATAATTACATCCACGATTGCACCGGGACGGGTCTTTATATCCTGCCCAATACCTTTGCGACAGGAACCCAAAACCTGCTGATCGACGGCAATGAGGTTAACAATGTGGGTTCGGACGGAATCGAGATCGCCAACTCGGTGAGTCCCGTAATCCAGTATAACACCTGCATCGGGGCGGCAAACAACAGCGGCACCAATGCAAGAGGGACCGGGGTCCTTGGCTCCAATGGCCTGGCGTGTTGCGGCATATGGGCCGTTAATTCTTCGAACGTGCTCTTTCAGTATAACTATTGCCAGGGAACCCATCTGATCAAATATGACGGCCAGGCTTGGGATTTCGATGTCGGCTTGAGCGGAACGTGCATCTACCAATACAACTACAGCCGGGACAATGAAGGCGGCTTCCTCCTCACCTGCAATAGTCCCGCGACACAGATCTGCCGCTTCAATATCAGCGTGAACGACGGCTCCAGGCAGGGCAACGCAAGCAACGGGCAGGGGTTCTTCAACCAAAACGTCGGCGCGGTTTACAATAATGTATTTTACAGGACGGACAGCAAGGCCTGCCTGCTGCCCGGTTCCTTGAGCGGGACTTTTTCCAACAATATCTTCTACACGGCGGCGACAAGCGGCACGTACCAGACCAGCACGGCGAGATTTTTCAATAACTGCTACTACGGCCACACCGCAACTGCTCCCGGGACCAGCCCGGTGCTCGGCAATCCCCTGTTTGTGAATGAGGCGGACGCCGCGGCTGGAACAGCTTTGGTGGATGAAACGGGCTTCCAACTTTTGCCCGGATCGCCCTGCATTGCCACCGGCACCTCCATTGCCGGCAATGGTGGCTTCGATTATTGGGGCAACATCCTCCCCGCAAACTTGAGTATCGGTGCCGCGGCGAACGTGCTCGTGGACGACCGGTTCAATGACGGCGGCATCACGAACGGCAGCGATCCGCTGGATGTGGCCTGGACAGCCGTGCATACTGCGGTGTTGACTTCCTCGACGTTCAATACCACCGGCAACACCACACCGTGCCTGCATGTGGACGGAACCGGGAGCTGGATGGTTGTCAAGGGCAGCCCGTTTACCACCAATACGTTGAGAACGGGTAACTCGATCACGCTGTCATTCGATTTCCGGGCGACATCGATTGGCAACGGCGCCGCCGGGCTCCGCTTTGCGCTGGGCGGTTCCACGACGACAAACGCATTTACCTTCGGCACCGGCACCGTGGCATCCGCTGGCTTCATCATATATCCCGGCGCTGATCTTGCATCCGGGACAAGCGGCGTGGCGCTGACCACCACCGGCACGGCCATTGCCATCAACGACTCTAATCCGCACACGTTCGATCTCACATTGACCCGGACAGGCACGAGCTCGATGACGTACTCGGCAGTGATCGACGGCACGCATACCTTCACCGCCACCGATCCCGCAGCCGCCAATTTCGCCTTCGATCGGATTATCTTCGGCGAAGGAAGTGTGCTGACAGATTTCAATGTTGATAACGTCCAGATTTGGTGACCAGGCGCACCTCGCCGGAAAGCAGATGTCCACCGGGAAAGAGCGACTTTTCTGGATCAACCCGGAGGGTGCTGGAAATTAGCCGGTCGGCGCAAGCCATCGGTATCGCCATCATAAAAACATCCCGCCCCGGCAGGGGCGGTGGAATACGTCACTACATGGCCGAAAAGGAAAAAGGGGTTTGTCAATAATGGCGTTAAGATAAGAAGCATTACAGGAATTCACTCCCATTAACACCGCGGCTTCAGCCCGGTGCCCGCCCCGCGCGTGAGATCATAAGCTGTTTCCAACAGCTTCGTGTGCCAGGCATGTCCATCATATCGGGACAACCTCAAGAGTTTGGTAACGAGGAGAAAAATGCATCATCCTGCGTTGCAAAAAGCTGGATTACGCATCGGCTGCGGCATCATCAGATTCACGGGCTTTGCCCGTTGTCCTTTTTCTGCCCCCCTGCCACGAGGTCTGATTTCCGGGGCAGAATCACTTTTCCATTTGTCAGCACGACGACGCTTAATTGCGTGAATTTACCCGACTGCAAGTCATCCTGAATTTTCTCTTTATTAGTGTTGCCGAAACTAACCACGTAAAACCATTTTCCAATGTAGTCGATTTTGGTGAAGGATATTTCCTTTAACTCGACTGAACCGACAGCCGGTATGCTCTTGATCGCATCGCTTGCCAGCTTGATAACCTGCTGAAAAGGAAGTGGTGGTGCCTGCGAGGGATCCCAGTCTTTCACGCCTTCAAAGTCATGTTCGTAAACAGCGGTGACATAATCTACTCCCTTGTAGTGTCCCTCATTAGTGTATGTCGGGATGTCATCTGTCCGGGCATGGCACGCGACAAGCGCGCAAAATACGAGTGAAAGCAGCAGGCTGGATTTGTTTCCGTGGGTTTTCATAATTTCACTTGTCCTTGGATTAATTCCGGTTCGTGCACAAAGCAGGCTAACACTCCACCTCTCTGTCACCAATTCCAAATCCGGGGGAAAAGTCGGACCCGTTAATTGCGCCTCCCAGCCAATCACCATTCACCATTCACAAATCACCATCTTCACCCCGCCTCCTCCGGAAAAAGGTGAAAAAAGGGGGCTCCCAACAAATTCTACTTTCGAGCGAGAGGCGCAAATGAAGTTCTCCAACCAATTTTGAGCAATCCCGCACCGGGCACCAAAACCTCAAAATCCCATTGACTTTTCCTCCCGCGGCATCAACGACCGTAGAGGATGCAAACATTCACCAGCCCGCACCAGGTCTGTATGGGTCATGTACAGCGATCCCCCTTGTGTACAAAGCGCCATCGCCGCAAGATTCCTCCTCATTTGTCATTCGCACGTCATCGTGACTGCCCGCCAGGAATCACGGAAAATTCCGCCAAAGTATGTAAAAACATCCCCTCCGCCGGAGTTTTGGGCGCACGGAGTCTGCAACTGGCTGCAAATGTCCGGACAAACTTCATACCCCAGGGCTTGCCAAACACCCCCAAAACAATACCAAACCATGCCAAAAACATGGCAAAACATCCCCCTCGCGCCCCCTTTTTGCACACACCACCCCCTTGCCCCGGCATGGACTTTGACTTTACTCTTAATTCCGGCTTGTCATTCTTGGAACCAACGAAGAACCTCCCCACTTTTGCAGGGCAGAATACCGGAATGCAACCCAACCAGAGCACAGCCAGCAACACCAAAGTGGTTTTTCTATCGCGTTTGAGCAGTTCGCTCGCGCTTTGGGGCGTCGCGCTGTACATCATTTTCTCCGGGTATGAGCTTGGGTTTTTCGCGCTCATCGCCAGCATCGGGATGATCGGCCTATGGGAGTTCTACACGATGCTCGACAACAAGCGCCTGCCGAATTTCAAGATCACGGGGATGATCTGTGGCGCGGTCTTCATCTGCGGCAGCTTCTACTATTACAGCCAGGCGAGCCGGGTGGAATCCTATGAATTCGAGGCGGCGGTGCTGCTGTTTTTCATGTTCGTGGTCTTCGCAAGGCAGATGTTCCAGAAGACGCGCGACATCTCGCCCATCGAGACGATGGCCTACACGCTCTTCGGCCTGCTCTACGTGCTGTGGCTTTTCAATTTCATCACGAAGATTGTCTACGTAGTGCCGCACGAACCGGGAATGGTGAAGGGGCATTTCTACGTGCTGTACCTCATCGTGGTGACGAAGTTCAGCGACATGGGCGCGTATCTCACGGGAAGCGTGATGGGCAAACACCCGCTCGTGCCGCACATCAGCCCGAAGAAAACGTGGGAGGGCTTTTTCGGCGCGCTCGGGTTTTCGCTGCTCGGCAGCTACGCGATGCTGGCGATGATGCACGGCAAGCTTTCGCTCATTGATTACAAAAACGGCACGGTGCTCGGTCTGCTGCTCGGCTTCGCGGCGATCATCGGCGACCTCGCGGAGTCGATCATCAAGCGAAGCTGCGACGTGAAGGACTCCGGCAAAATGCTCCCGGGCATCGGCGGCGCGCTGGATTTGATCGACAGTCTGCTCTTTACCGCCCCGCTGCTCTTCTTTTACATGCGGCTGGTAATCAAAGTCCCATGAGAAAACGCCGCGTAGTAGTCCTGGGCGCCACTGGTTCCATCGGTGAGAGCGCCCGCAAAGTCGCCCACGACATCCCCGACCGCATGGAGATCGTCGGCATGTCCGCCCATTCCAACGGCGACAAGCTGCGCGCCGCCGCTGCGAAAGATTTCCCAAACGCGAAGCTCGCAGTCTCCAGCGGCTCGGATGGCGTGGACCGCCTAGTCGAGCTCGCGACAATGCCCGAGGCCGACCTGGTCTTGATCGCGATCGTCGGCACCGGCGGCCTGCGCCCCGCCCTCGCCGCCATCGAGGCCGGCAAGGATATCGCCGTGGCCAGCAAGGAAATCCTCGTGATGGCCGGCGAGATCGTCATGGAAGCCGCGCACCGCAAAGGCGTGAAAGTCCTCCCCGTCGATAGCGAGCACAACGCCATCTTCCAGTGCCTGGAAAACCGCAATTCCGCCGAGGTCCGTCGCCTCATCCTCACCGCCTCCGGCGGCCCGTTCCGCAAGCTCCCCGCCGACAAACTCCCCGACGTCACGCTGGAGCAGGCCCTCAAGCACCCGACCTGGAACATGGGCGCAAAAATCACCATCGACTCCGCCACGTTATTCAACAAGGGCCTCGAAATGATCGAGGCCCGCTGGCTGTTCGACGTGGAGATGGCCCGCGTGGATGTGATCGTCCACCCGCAGAGCATCGTGCACTCCATGGTGGAATTTGTGGACGGCTCCGTGCTCGCCCAGCTTTCGCATTCCGACATGTGTTTCCCGATCCAGTATGCCGTCACCTGGCCGGAACGCGTCGCAAACAGCCTCCGCCCCCTCGATTTTGCACACCTGTCCAAGCTCGACTTCGAAGCCCCCCGTTACGACGATTTCCCCGCCCTGAACCTCGCCCGCCGCGCTGGCGAGACCGGCGGCACCCTCCCCGCCGTCATGAACGCCGCGAACGAAGTCGCCGTCGCCGCTTTCCTGGACCGCAAAATCTCCTTCCCCGGCATCTGGAAACTCGTTGCGCAAGTGATGGATGAGCACCAGACCATTGCGCACGCCGGACTGGATGCTATATTGGCCGCCGATTCCCATGCGCGCGCGCGCGCCGCGGAATTGCTATAAAATATGAGTAAAATGACAAAGGAGGTCCGAAATCCGAAGCCCGAAACGAATTCGTTCCATGGGATGACGCAGTTTGGTCATTCTGACTTCGTCATTATTTCGTCATTCGTCATTCGTCATTCGTCATTTTCCCTCTCCTATGCTGTATAACGCCTTTAACTTCGTATTCATCCTCCTTGAAGTGGTCCTCCTCTTCAACCTGCTCATCGTCGTGCACGAAATCGGGCATTTCCTCGCCGCCAAATGGCGCGGGCTGTACATCGACGGCTTCGGCATCTGGTTCGGCAAGCCGCTCTGGCAGAAAAAAATCAACGGCGTGACCTACAGCCTCGGCTCGATTCCCGCGGGCGGTTTCGTGAAGCTGCCGCAGATGGCCCCCATGGAGGCCATCGAGGGGCAAACGGAAGCCGACGTTAAGAATCTCCCGCCGATCAGTGCTCTCGACAAAATCATCGTCGCATTCGCAGGGCCGCTGTTCAGCTTCGGACTGGCGTTTGTTTTTGCGTGCATCGTTTATTTCGTCGGGCGCCCCGTGGGCGAATCGGAAAGCACCAAAACCATCGGCTACGTGGTGCCGGATTCACCCGCCGACAAAGCCGGGTTCAAGGTGGGCGACGAAATCCAGACCATCGACGGCCACAAGGTGAACCGCTGGGGCGGCATGGGCGGCGACAGCATCATCTGGCGCATCGTCCGCAGCGAGGGCGAGACCGTGCCGGTCGAAGTCCTGCGCAATGGCAAAACGGAATTGCTGAATCCCGAGCCAAAGGTGCCGCAAAAAGCGCATTGGTGGAACCGCAAGTCCCTGCGCCAGATCGGACTCTCCCCTGCCTCGACACCGGTGATCGCCAAGACGGAGCCCAAATCGCCAGCGGAGAAAGCCGGCCTCCTTCCAAATGACCGCCTCATCGCGATCGACGGCGGGAAAATTTACAGCGAGATCGGCATTTACGATTACATGAAAAACCACCCGGCCGGGAGCTACAAACTCACCGTGCAGCGTGGCAAGGAAACCAAGGATCTTGAATTCACCCCAAGCGGCGTGAAAGTCGGCTCCGTCTCCACCGATCCGAACAGCCCCGCGCGCCTCGCAGGCATCCAGGCTGGCGACATCGTCACTGGCATCGATGACATGAACATGCCCGTCTCGCTTGCCCTCACCGACTACATCGTGAAGCACGGCGGCCAGCCGATCACCCTGCACATGGAACGCGACGGCAAACCGCTCGACGTAAAAGTCACCCCGCAGGTTCCCGACCAGGCTCCTGAAGGCGAGGCAAAGCCGCGCATCGGCCTGGGCTGGGAGGACAACGACGGCATCGTCCTTGATACCATGGGTATCCTGAAACCCAGCAACCCCGGCCCCGTGGAACAAATCCGCGCCAGCATGCGCATGATTCTGAATACGGTCGAAGCCGTGGCCTCGCCAAAATCCAGCATCGGCCTCCAGCACATGGGCGGCCCGGTGATGATGATGCGCGCCTATTACGTGATGTTTGAGAACAAGGAAGGCTGGCGCCTCGCCCTCTGGTTCAGCGTCGTGCTGAATGTGAATCTCGCCCTGCTCAACCTGCTGCCTATTCCCGTGCTGGACGGCGGTCACATCACGCTGGCGCTCATCGAGGCGATCCGCCGCAAGCCGGTGAACCTGAAAATCCTCGAGGCGATCCAGACCGGCTGCGCCGTGGTCATCATCGGCTTCATGCTTTTCATTTTCTTCTTCGATGTGCAGGATTTGCCATGGTTCGGCGGCAAGGCCGCACCCGCGATGAAATTCAAAGCACCGACACCTGAGAGCCAGAGATGAACTACTGCCCAAATCCTTTCAAGTATGAGCGCCGCGCCACCCGCGTGGTAAGCGCCGGCGATGTCGCAATCGGCGGGGAAAACCCCGTGCGCGTCCAGTCGATGATCACGTGCGACACCATGGACACCGCCGCGAGCATCCAGCAGACGATCGACCTCGTGAACGTCGGCTGCGAGATCGTGCGCATCACCGCGCCGACCGTGAAGGACGCCGCGAACCTGCACAACATCAAGGCCGGCCTCATCGAGCAGGGCTGCACCGTCCCGATCGTCGCCGACATCCATTTCAAGCCCGAGGCAGCCATGGAAGCCGCCAAGTGGGTGGAGAAAGTGCGCGTGAATCCCGGTAACTACGCCGACTCGAAGAAATTCAAGATCATCGAATACACCGACGAGCAGTATCTCGCGGAGCTGGAGCGCATCCGCGAGCGTTTTGCGCCGCTCGTCGCGCAGTGCAAGGAGCTCGGCGTCTGCATGCGCATCGGCACGAACCACGGCAGCCTCAGCGACCGCATCATGAACCGCTACGGCGACACGCCGCTCGGCATGGTGGAGAGCGCGCTGGAATTCGCCCGCATCGCGCGCGACCTCGATTACCACGATTTCGTTTTCTCCATGAAATCGAGCAACCCGAAGGTGATGATCGAGGCCTACCGCCTGCTCGTCGCCCGTCTCGCGCAGGAGGGGCCGGACTGGAATTACCCCATCCACCTCGGCGTCACCGAAGCCGGGGATGGCGAGGATGGCCGCATCAAGAGCGCCATCGGCATCGGCTCCCTGCTCAACGACGGCATCGGCGACACCATCCGCGTTTCACTGACCGAGGACAGCATCCACGAAATCCCCGTCGCCCGCGCGCTGGTAAAAAATATCACGAAGCTCACCGCCGGGGCGACAGCCGCCGTGGTCGCAAAAGATGGCGCAATCCCACTCAGCTACGATCCCTTTACTTACAGCCGCCGCGAGTCACACACCATTGAGCGCCAAGGCATCAAAATCGGCGGCGAGGAACTCGTGCGCGTGCTGATCCGCAAAAACAAATTCGACCAGATCGCGCACAAGATCGACAAGATGGGTGACTACAAGCCCGAGATCGTTTACGAGGACGCAGACCTCGCAGAGATCGACCCGCGCGACGATTCCGCGATCTCGCTCATCAACGAAAGCAGCGCCGACCATTTTGTGACCGTGAAGGACGGCATCGACCTCCCCGTGATCGCCGCCTACCGCCTGCTCGCCGCAAAGCTCCAGGCCCGGCACCCTATTTTGCTCAAGGACACGCTCGTGCAATCCGGTGACCCGAACGCCGATTTCCTGCCCACGCTCCTCACCGCCGCGACCAATATCGGCTCGCTGCTGTGCGACGGCATCGGCGACGCAATCATCGTGCAGGGCGAGCACGCGCCGGGACAGGCGCTCCGCCTGAGCTACAACGTCCTGCAAGCCGCCGGCTCCCGCATTTTCAAGACCGATTACGTCGCATGCCCGAGCTGCGGTCGCACGCTCTTCAACCTCCAAACCACCACCGCAAAAATCAAGGAATCCACGCTGCACCTCAAGGGCGTAAAAATCGCGATCATGGGCTGCATCGTGAACGGCCCCGGCGAAATGGCCGACGCCGATTTCGGCTACGTCGGCGGCGCCCCCGGCAAGGTAAACCTCTACGTTGGCAAGACCCCCGTGAAATTCAACATCCCCGAGGCCGAGGCCGTGGAGCGTCTCAAGGACCTGATCCGCGAGCACGGCAAATGGGTCGAGCCCGAGCCCGCGCAGCCCGCTGCGGTTTAAACATGGATGCTACAGCTCCATTGCCAGCGTAATGGTACAGTGATAACGTAAACCCATGAACACGCTTGGAATCATTCGTGTAAAGGGAGTCGCGCTGCCTGTAACAAACCTCGAACGGGCGAACCGCTTCTACGGTGAAACCCTCGGCCTGAAGAAAACAACCGATGAAAACCTGCCCGAGGGTTTCGAACTCGGAGACGCGCTGTTGATGCTGAAGGAAGACTGGTATGCGCCGCCGACAAAAGAGCCAAACCCGCGCGTAACGGTCGAAGTGGCCGATGCCCGCGCAGCCGAAGCCGCTCTGCGTGCGGCCGGCGTAACAATTTCCGATCCTGTGGAAATGTTCGGCACGCACCCCGTCGGCGCGTTTCTCGACAGCGAGGGAAACAAAATCTGGTTCTGCTCAGAGGCCTGATCCGCACGCCGGAATCAAGCGGATTGTTCTACTGCCAGGAGCGCGAAGCACGCCAGGAAAAGCAAAGAAATTTTTGCATCCCTCAGGCGCGAGGATTTTTCCCTCTTCGCAATTGTGGGGCAATTGTCATCGCACAAAAATAACGACCACTCCTGTTCGATTTGAATAATAGACACACACGTCAGGTCTAAATAGGTGAACTGAAAGTCAAGACCATGAAACGTTATCTCACCATTCTACTCGCTATTTTGATCAGCGGCCTGGCACTCGCCCCTGCAACCGCGCAAGCAGACCCCTATCATTACGGATACCATTATCGCCACCGGCACCATCATTTCCACAAACGCTATGTGCCGGGACATTATGTCTGGAGACACCATCACCGGATCTGGGTGCCGGGCACGTATGTATATGTGCGGGTCTTCTAGCGTCTGAGTCGCGGCGTTTTCCCTATCGAGTCCGCAAGACCGGAGCCGAATCCCGGCCTCCCCCGCCGGAAATAGCTTCCGTTTCAGGTTTCGCGATGTTAAATCCTATCCCCCATGGAATGCACCGAAACAGCGCAGGACGGTCTTGTCATCCTGAATCTCAAGGGTGAGATCGATCTCCAGTATTCCCCTGCGCTGCGCAAGATCCTGCAGGAAAAGATCAAGGCAAAATGCCCGGCGCTGGTAATTGATTTTAGCGGGGTGGAATACATCGATTCCTCCGGGCTGGCGACACTGGTGGAATACCGCCGCGACTCACGCAAATACGAGGGGGCCGTGGCCCTGGCGAACCTGAACAACCGGGTGCGCACCATTTTCGAACTCGTGCGACTGAACGAGATCATCCCGATCTATCCTACGCTTGAAGAGGCCAAAGCCGGCGTCAAAACCAAAGCCTGATCCTTCCGCTTGAAAAGCTACCTGGAACTCTGCTTCAGCGTTTTGTACTGGGTGCTGATCGCCCCGTTCACGGGCCGGATGTTCAAGGTTTCGCACATATTCCGCCAGATGGTGCACATCGGCGTCCGGGCGCTGCCCATGGTATCGCTCACGGCATTCAGCATCGGGCTCACGCTGGCGATGCAGGCCGCGCATGAATTAAAACGGATGGGCGCGAGCATCTATGTGCCCGACCTCGTGTCGGTGTCGCTGCTGCGCGAGCTCGGGCCGGTGCTCATCGCGGTAATCGTAATCGGCCGCAGCGGCTCGGCAGTGACAGCGGAACTCGGGACGATGAAAGTCTCCGAGGAAATCGAGGCGCTGAACGTGATGGCGATCAACCCCATCCGCTTCCTCATCGTGCCGCGCGTGATTGCGATGATGGTTATGCTGCCGGCACTGACGATCTTCGGAAATTACGTGGGCATCTTCGGCGGCTGGACGATCTGTCATTATGCGCTGAACATGACGACGTCCGGCTATATCCTGCGCGCGATCCAGAGCTCGCATCCATGGGATCTTTACTCAGGGCTTGTAAAAAGTCTCGTGTTCGCATGGTTGGTCATCACCATCGCCTGCGATACCGGCTTGAAGGTCGAGGGCGGGGCGGAAGGCGTGGGCGAAGCCACTACGAATTCCGTGGTCTATTCGCTGCTCAGCATGCTGGTGGCGAATGCGACACTCACCGCGATATTCTTTTTTGCTGCATGAGCGACGAAACACCCATTATTGAAGTCACTGACCTCGTGCGCAAGTTCGGCGAGCGGGCCGTTCTCAAGGGCATCTCGTTCAAGGTGTTCAAGGGCGACACGATGATCATCATGGGCGGCTCGGGTTGCGGCAAATCAACGCTGCTGCGACACATCAACGGGGCAATGAAACCAACGAGCGGGTCGATCAAGATTTTCGGCGAGGAGATCACCACGATGAATGAGCGGGATCTGGCCCGCATACGGCGTCGGTACGGCATGCTGTTCCAGAGCGGGGCGCTGCTGCAATCGCTCACGGTTGGCGAGAATGTCGCGCTGCCGGTGACGGAACATGGGAAACTCGATGACGATATTGTCGATCTTATGGTGAAGATGAAGCTCGAGATGGTGGGGCTCACGGGTTTTGAAAACCTGAAGCCCGCGGAGATCAGCGGCGGCATGAAGAAGCGCGTGGGGCTGGCGCGCGCTTTGGCGCTTGATCCGGAGTTGCTTTTCAGCGATGAACCGACTTCCGGACTGGACCCGATCATGACCGCCGTCGTCGACAAGCTTACGCAGGATCTCACGCAGCGCCTCGGTATGACTGCCGTGGTGGTGACGCACGATATGACCAGCGCGTTCCGCATCGGATCGAAGATGATCATGCTCGGTGCGGGGCCGCGCCAGGGGACGATCATCGCGAGCGGCACGCCGGATGAAATGCGCAACAGCCCGAACCCGGAGGTGCAGCAATTCATCCGCGGTGAGGCGGACGGGCCCGTGCCTTTGAAACTTTCCAAGGACGATTATATAAACAGGCTGCTGGGAACCCCGCGGCCAGTGGAGAAAGGCAGACATTGAAAAAGAATCTCTCGGATTATCTCGTGGCGATCATCGTGATCGCGTGCAGCCTCGTGCTGCTCGCGGCGCTCACCTTCGCGCTCTCGGGCCACCAGTTAAAAAAGCCAACGCGCACGCTCAAGATCGATTACGCCGACATCACGGGCATCAACCTCGCGTCGCAGCTGCGCTATGCAGGAGCTCCGGCGGGCAACGTGATTGCGATCCACCCGATGACGTTTGACGAGCGCAACGCATCCAAGAACAAAAAGAACGCCGTGCGCGTGACCGTGAGCATCAACGAAGACGTGCCGCCGCTCCCTGCCGATGTGAAGGCATCGATCGACGCCGACACGCTGCTGAGCGAGAAATTCATCTCCCTCTCCTCGGGCACGCCGGATGGAAAACTCCTGCCTGACGGGACAGCCATCCAGGGGAATCCTGGCGGGCTGGATGCATTGCTGCATGGTGACGTGCTCACGAAGGTGGATGACCTGCTCGCCAGCCTGCAAGGAGACCTGAGCGATGTGGTGCCCAAACTCGGCACGGTGCTGGAAACCGCAAACAGCGCTGTCAAAGCCGCGGAATCCTTTTTGAAAAATGCCAATAGCCTCGTTGACAAGGATGGCAGCCTGCATGCGACCCTGGACAAGGCGCACGATGCAGTTGAACAGCTCAAGGTCATCGAGAAAAATCTCGATGACGTGATTAAGAAAACCGGCGGCCTCGTGGGAAGCACGAACCAGAACCTCGATGCGCGCATGAAGGAGATCGGCGTGGTGCTTCAGAACCTCAAGGTGGTTACGACCTATCTCAAGGAATTCTCAAAGCAGATCGCGGAGAAACCGAACCGCGTGATTTTCATGGGCAAGGCAACCAAGCTGACCCCGGAGGATTCGATTTTGAAAAACCCGAAACCGGCTCCCGCAAAATCCGCCGAGCAGCAGTAATCACTCGAAATACGTATCGTCATGCGAATAGGGCGGCGCGCAGCAGCACAGGAACCGCATCGCCGTTGTGGCTATGATCGTGTGCCACGCGCCCGCCGGGATCAGAATTGCATCACCGGGGCCGACACGCCGCGTTTCGCGATCCAACGTCATCTCCCCCTCACCCTCGAGGATGAAGTAAAACTCCTCGCTGACTTTGTGGTAATGCGGCTGCGTCCGCGCGCCCACCGGCAGGGTGGCCTCCGCGAGGCTTTGGTTCTGGACGGGCGCGTTTGTCCTGTCAAGAATGCTGCGGATCGTCGAGCCGTCCTTCGTGGTGAAGGGGGCCTGGTCGCTGAGATTCTGAACGATCATGGAATGAAATTATGAACTATTTTACAGGTTGCACAGCTTTGATTACGGGGGTTACGGCGGGGATCGGGGAAGAGTTTGCGAGGCAGCTTGCGCCTGAGGCAAAGACACTCGTGCTGGTCGCAAGGCGCACGGACCGGCTGGAATCGCTGGAGCAGGAACTGCTCGCATCCAACCCCCACCTGGAGATCCATTGCCGCCCGGTCGATCTCGCGGACGAAACGCAGATAGACGGGCTCCTGCACTGGCTCTACACGAGCGAACTGCGCGTGAATGTATTGATCAACAATGCCGGGTTGGGCGATCACGGCGATTTCGCCGGCTCCGACTGGGGGAAAATAAAGCAGATCATCGCCGTGAACATCACGGCTCTCACGAAGCTCACCTACTCGCTGCTGCCAATGCTGCGCCAGGGGCCGCACGGCGCGATTATCAACGTCAGCTCCATCGTCAGCCTGATACCGATCCCGAACTCGGCGGTGTATGCCGCATCGAAAGCCTACGTCACGAGCCTCTCCGAGGCAGTGCGCGCGGAATTGCGCGGCACGGGAATCTCGGTGACGACCGTCTGCCCCGGGCCGGTGGAAACGGAGTTTGGCATCGTGGCGGAGCGCAAGGGGTCGGGACACATGCCCCCGCCCGCAGTGCTGCGCATACCCGCATCGCAGGTCGCCCACGAATCGCTTCTCGCAGCGGCGAATGACCGTGCGCGCGTGCTGCCAGGGCTGCGTGTCGCGATCTTCATGGCGGTCATTTGCGCGCTGCCGATGTTCATCCTGCGCCTCCTGCTGAACAAGGCGGCGCGCATGGAGAAAAAAGCATGAGATTGCGTGTTGAACCCCCGGCGATTTTCCGTTATTTCGCAGCACATGTTTGATTTCACCCGCATTTACTATGTTGTTTTTGCCCTGCTGACGATTGTTGGCGGCATCATGGGTTACACGAAGAAGCGCAGCGTTGCCTCGCTCATAGCCGGAATCATTTCCGGCGCGCTTCTGTTCCTCGCGGCTTGGCTTCTTCATTACAACGTCAATGGCGCGCTCGTTCTCGGCCTGGTCGTATCCGTCTCGCTCGCAGGACGCTTTATCCCGAATTATCTCGAGAAGAAGACGCCCATTCCCGGCGGGCTGATGTCACTGTTGAGCCTCGGCGGGATCGTGGTCACGCTGCTTTCCTGGTATAAAAAATGACCGCCACGGGAGAGGAAACCATGCTGTGAAACGCTCTCTTTCCCCGGTCATTTTTTTCGCGCTCTCGCTGTTATTCATTCCGGCGGGATGCAAACTGACACGCAGGGAGGTGGAGCCCTCCCCGTCCCCCACGCCAACCCCGAAGCCGACACCCACGCCCGGGATTTACGTGCCTGCAAAGTCCATGGAGACAGCGAGGCTCTTCAGCGGCATCCAGATCCATGCAACCGTGGAAACCGAAAACGGGACGACCGCGAAGGAGGAACGGGCCGCGCCGTCGAGCTACACACTCGAACTGCAGCTCAAGGTGAAGGTGCCAAAGCCGCACTCCGACCTGCGGGAACTCCGCAAGCTAAACGACAATCTGCCCACGCTCCTGCCGTGGCTGGAAACGACCCTCCCGCAGGCGAGGGTCTCGCAATTTTACGACGACTTCTACCGCCTCAAGGTAAACTCTCTGAAGCGCGACCTGCCGCGCCTTGACCAGCTCATTTCCCGCCAGCATTTTTTCGACTGCGAGACTGCGCTGCAAATGCTGAACCCGGCGACCAAGCGGCGGGCCCTGCTGATCCAGGCCTCCATGGATGTGGACACCGACGGCTCGGACAGCGACCGAGTGCCGGTGGTGGACGGCGCATCCTCCACCTTCCAGCCGATGACGAGCTACAAATGGCCGAAGAAAACGGACCACCCGAACCCGTTCTTGGCGAGCAGCGCGGAGCGGTTGCGAAAATACGAGCAGGAGCTTGCCTCCAAGACGACGAACGGGGACCGCAGCCGCGACCTGCGCGACGACCTTATCCCCGATGCGCGCTACGAAGTGACGCAGCTGAAAAAATCGAGCTTCCTCGTTGCGTCCGCCGACCCGTACATCGCCCTGCCGGGACTGCTGATGTCGTCGGAATATGACCCTTACGCGCCCAAGCTCGGCGACTACTGCGTGGTAATTTACAAAAATGTGCTCTACCCCGCGATCGTCGGCGATGCAGGGCCGAATTACAAAATCGGCGAGGCCTCCCTGCGCATCTGCAAGGAAATCAACGGGCTCTCGAATGCCAACAACCGGCCCGTGAGCGAATTGAAGATCACCTACATCGTGTTTCCAAATTCCGCCGACAAACCGTTCGGAGCGCCCGATCTCGACAAATGGCATGCGCGCTGCGAGCAGTTGCTGACGGAGATGGGCGGCTACAAGGGTGAACTCAAGGCGTGGGAGGACCTGACAAAACCGAAGCCTACGCCGACTCCTTCGCCCTCCCCTTCTCCTTCGCCTGCTGTTTCACCCTCGCCTGGCGCAACTGCTTCACCCGCAGCTTCGATTTCGCCCGGCGCGTCTGTTTCAACGAAGGCTGCCGCGAGCACGAGCCCATCTATTTCGCCAAGTGTGACGCCGTCGCCTTCAACTTCGTCAGGCACTTCCGCTGCTAATAAGGGCGGCTAAAAATCTCTTCGCTACTTCGCGGCCTCGCCGGGCTTGCTTTCGTAGATGCCAATACTTGTGACGAAATCCACGGCTCTTTGCAGGACCACGTCGCGCAATGGAACCTTGGTGTGTTCGCCGGCGGCCTTCGTCCGCTGCGCGGCTTCGA
>Ga0068860_100000553_pt1 | contig 45574 bp, 65 predicted proteins | sample KBSSwiS32_FD_66597 | JGI IMG/M metagenome (GOLD analysis project Ga0068860, IMG submission 66597) | Switchgrass rhizosphere microbial communities from Kellogg Biological Station, Michigan, USA - KBS Switchgrass S3-2 | ecosystem: Host-associated > Plants > Roots > Rhizosphere > Soil ... | reverse complement strand
TATACTGCTGCCTCCCGACGCGCGGCGCCAAGCGAGACACCACCCGCATTGGCGGCATACGGGTGGCACTCTGATAGAATCTTCTCCATCGCCTCATCCCGCGTCATGCTGTGCTCCTGCTGTAATCTGGGCTTGCTGGGCAGCGACGCGCGCCGCCTTGCGCCGCTCGCGCTCCCGCTTCCACCGGATGTTGCTGGCGTGGCGGGCGGCCCGGACACGCTCCTCTTTCGGAACGCCATCCCACCGCTTCTTGCCATTGCGCTTGCCGCTTCGGGGGGTGAACAGCCATTTGGTCACGCGTATCCGAGGCATCGCACGGACTTGCTGGTTATTGCGGGTTTGCAGGTGTTTTTGGAGTTTCGCCATCTGCTTCACATCTTCGACGAAGATGATCATCATGCCGGTTGAGCCGAGTGCGTCGCCCCACGACTTCGGACCGAGTCCGCGCATCCCCGACAGCCATTTGGCGGCGTACCGGTTCGCCGAATCCTTGCCCATGCTGATCTCGTCGATGCTCTCGGCTGAGAGCCCGAGCTGCGCCTGGCGGTCGCGGAAGGCGCGCAGGATGCCGGCATAGCCGTCGGCTGCGGTGACCACGGCGATCGGGCGGGGCTCGATCATTCCTCACCTTTTGGGATGCCGAGCACGTCCGGGCCGTAGTCTGGCGAGGCGCGCGCCGCCGGCGTGGCGAGCGCTGCGTCGATCATGGCCGACCATACAGATGCTTCCGCACGACCGTCACCGCGCTCGCTTCCAGCCAACCCATAGGAGGCGTCCAGCATTTGCTGCGTCGGCTCGCGCATGGCCTCGATCGCGGCGCGGGCCATTTTGTTGATGATCGCGGGTATAGGTTCACCGAACGATTCACACCGCACGTCCTCAATCGCCTTCGCGACCCGCTCGATCATCGTCATGTCGGATGATCCCTTGTTCACTGCTCTGCTCCGCGCGTGAGGATCGCTGCGAGATCGCCGGCGCCTTGCGCGCCGAATTTGACGTAGAGCTGATGGCGGTGGCGGTGCACGCTTTTCAGCGCCATCCTGAGCTCTTGCGCGATGATCTTGCTGGGGTGCCCGAACAGCAGCGCGATGGCGACGCGCACCTCTTGCCGGTTCGGCTGATCCCCGAAATGCGCGAGTGAAGGCGTCATTCCGCGGCCTCGCTGAGCTGGCGGCCGGGCATGACGCCTTGCAGCTTGGTGAGCATCTCGAGCCGGTGCTCGTCGCTGTACTCGACGCGCTCGACGGCGTTCAGGATGCGCTTGAGCTGCACAATCCGTCCTTCCACACCCCAGCGCTCAAGCTGAGCCAGCCGGCGCAAGGTCGGCGGCTCGGGGCGCCAGTTGAAATCGTGCGGCTTCTTGTCGAGTTGCGGGCTCTCGGAGCGATTCCATTTACGCACCGCTTCGCGCACAGCCCACGCTGGCATATCTTCAAGCGCGTCGAGATAGTCCTCGCTCAGCGCCTCGGATATCGCCGCATCCATCCTGCTGCCCTTCTTCACGAGGAGCGCCGCGATCATCACGCCGATCGCATTGTCGTTCGACATCATTTTCTCGCGCATCTCAAATGGCTCCTCGAGATCCAGGAAGCGAGACAGCACCGCGACGTGCTGCTCAACGAGCCGGCGTTCCGAAGAGTTCAAGATCATCGTCTTGGGCAGAACGGCCACTTCCCGGTGGCTCCCGCTCTGATCTCGCTGCACTGCGTTCTCGAGCGCGGCGTTCCGTTGCTCGAGCCACCCCGGTAAGGACGGCATCCGTGCCGGATTCGCGGGCACCGGAATTGGTTCGATCAAAGCCAGGTCGTTGGCCATTGGCCCCTCCGTTTCCGCTCCAATCACGGCGCATCCAGCCGGTGAAGGCGGCGTCCCAATCCAGTTTTCGAGCTATTGCGCGGTGGCCATTTGCCCGCGCCCAGACGCGCATTTCCTCGGCCTTGGCGTCGACCTGGCTGCGCGTCCGGTGCATCGTTTCGCCGTCGGCGTAGTGGTCATCCGAGGGACGCCACTCGTCCGGCAAATTCCGACCGGACTGACGTGGTTTCGCCTCTTCCTTCCTCTTCAGTTTCTTTTCTGAACCTGTTTCTAAAGAAGAAAGAGCGTTTGAGTGTTCCGGTGGAATTCCACCGGAATTTCCACCGGAATTCCGCTTTTCGGCCTTGCGCTCGCGGTCATAAGCGCGTCGTTTCTCGGCGGCTGTGTCCACCGGAATTCCACCGGACTTTCCGTTCGACATGGCGAGTTCGGTGGTGCGCACGGCGAGCAAAATGATGCTCAACGGCACGCCCTCGGTCGACATTTTTTCGATCATGTCGGCAATCGGCGTCACTGTAATTTCCTGACCTCTGCAGCGAACTCTGGGAACTTATCCATCGCGCTCGCGACGCCCGACATCTCACGCGCGACGTCCATCTCGTCGTCGTTGAATTTGCATAGGCATTTGAAGATGACCTCGAGGTTCAGGCACATCAGTTGGAGTGCAACGACGGCCGGAAGATCGAACCATTCGCCATGGCTGCGATGCTTTGCTTGGACCGAATGAAACGCCTGTTCGGTCTTGCGAGCACATTCCACGTTGGGCGCCGTGAAGACGTGCACGAGCACCAGCGGATAGGGGCAGGCTGTCTGCAGCGTTGCCAGCCTGGCACCGACATTTCCTGAAATGCCAATCTTGACCGGCCCAAGCGGCTCGTTGGGCTTCGCGACGGCGATCACGTAAATGTAATGGTCGCTCATCCGGCCCCCAACTGCTTCTTGAGCGCGTCCATCTGCGCGGCGAAGTCCGGACTGCTGGCGACCAGCGCGCGGATCTTGTTGCGCGCGTGCATGATGGTGGTGTGGTCGCGGCCGTTGAGAAATCTGCCGATCTCCGGCAGGCTCTTTGTCGTGACCTCGGTGCATAGATAGGCGACGACCTGACGCACAAAGACGACCGGCATCTCGCGGCGATGCGAGAGGATTTCGAGCGGCTTAACCCCGTATTTGGCGCAGCACGCGTCGATGATCGCGCTCACCTGGATGCCGCGGGCGTTCATCCGCGCGGCCCACGCCATTTCCGATTCGAGAAACTCATTGCGTATGCGGCGAGTCTCCGCAGCGATCGCTGCAAGCCGCTGTTGATGCTTCGTTTCGTCGTCGGCTTCACGCTCCCGCCGCAATACCTCCCAAGCCTCACGCCGCTGCTGGGCCACGGAAATGACCTCAAGCTCGCTCGACCGCTTCCCGCCGATCGGCGCGCGCAGCCGGCGCTTGACTTCCAACGCATGTACTTGTGCAGGCAGCATCAGGAGAATTCCTCTTGTTCCCAGCCGCCCTTGATTTTTTTGACGGCGATGAATTTGAACGGATAGATCGAGGCTGCGACCTTGATTTTCACCTTCGCGTCGTCCTGCCAAAAACCCTTGCACTCGTGCATTTCCAGCACCCCGGATCGGGGCAGGACGGCGAAGTCGCAGGTGTAGAAAGTGTTGTCCGCCAGCCGTAACTTGACGCCCTCGAACTTGTGCCAGAGGACGTCACCGGCCTCGGTGCGCGCGCGCAGGTGCGCGTCGTATGCCGTCTCCAGCTTGTTCATGGTGCCGGTCGGCAGGCGGCCGAGCGCGAACGCGCCGGCCTGGTTAGCCGGAAGCTTGAACGGCGGCCGGCTCACATCGGCGCGAATGCCGACGCGAGCCCGATGGGCCGCCAGTTCCTCTTCGGTCCAGCGCATTTACGCGGCCGCCGAGGATTCCGCAGGCGCGAGGCCCATGTCATCCGCGAGCTTCTTGCCCGTCTCGGCGAGGGCTGCGAGGCCAAGCGGCAGGTCGTTCAGCATGCCGAGCGCATGCTTGTAGACGTCGAGCACGGCCTCGAACGCCTCGCGCTTGTCCTTGGCGATCTTCCGCTCGCGCACGATCTGGCGCATCGCCTTGGTGTCGAATCCGGCATCCTTGGCGCCGGTGTAGATCAAGGCGATGTCGTCCACGATGATCTTCTTCTGATCCTCCCAGCGCTCGATCTCGCCGATGTAGCCCTCGAGCTGCTGTTTGCGATCCGCGGTGAGCGGCCCGCCGTTGTGACCGATCTTCGGTTCCTCAACCTTCTTCGTCCTGCGACGTCCCATGACGGCTCCTGTAGTGCTGGGGTTAAGCTTTATCGGCGGGTGGATTTGGTGGGCGTAGCCAGGGAGCGATACCGAACGCGGCCCATGCTGCGCTGTTCATCAGCTTCGTCGCGATCCAGCTCCTCAGATCGTAGGCCAGTGGCAGCTGTGGCTCGCGCAATGGCGGCGGCCAACTCGGACGCGGCATGTTGGGCCTCCCGGACCGTGTTAATTTTTTCATCGGAAAGTGAGAGCGCTTTGCGAACGCGGCGGAACCAGCTCGTGCGTTCGGCAATCGCTTCCACAAACTCGAAGCCGACGTCGGATTGAATGAGCGCACCGATCGCTTCGCCAGGGAGGCGATCCGTACTCAGCCACGACTCGACAGTGCGGAGAGGTCTGCCTGTGATTTCAGCAAGATGCTGGGCGGTCTTGTAGGGAAACAAGGTCCGCGCTTTTTGCATGACGAGATAATTCGTCCGCAAATAGTTGCGGGATTTACCGCAGCTTTTTGCGGTGCCCGAATTTGCTCTTCCGTACGTAATTACCGATGATGTCGGCATGATCGAAAGCCCCGCTCATTCCCGGCTTGTTGATTGCTCGCGCGACGGCGCCGGGAGCGCGTCGTCGAGAAGGTCGAGGATGAATTGCTCGGGGCCGATCCGGTGCTGGAGCCACAACAGATCGAGGCGCGCGGCCATGGAGGGCGTGATCTTGAGGTTCAGAACCAGCGGCACGAAGCGCGGCGCGCCGGCGATCGCCATCACCTCGTTGCGGCGCAGGGCGTTCATGACGCCTCACGAAGATTTGTGTGAGCAAATCCGCAACCCTGGCCGGTACCCTCTTGTGGGATTGATGTGGTACTGGCGTAAAATTGCCGGTTATTCGCCGTCAAAGAGACATTCACACAACTGTTGCGTAATGCCCGGTTGCGGGAATAGGCTGACGCTTCACCCGAACGAGAAACAAAAATCCGGGGGGCGTTGTGGGTACAGTGATCAGCGGGCGGTTTCCTCATGCGCGGGCCTCGACCGGAGCGGGCCAAAGGTCGGGCCGCAACTCAGATTTCGAGACGCCGGTAGCTTCCTCGATCCGCGGCGCAAACTCGGCAGGCACGCCCTTTTTGGAGCGTGTGAGCCAATACCAAACCTGCGATTGGGAAGTTCCGATGCGGTCGGCCAAGGGCTTCTGTCCGCCGGCCAGGGTGCATGCGCGCTTGAGTGCTTCGGTTGACATGCCGACACCTTACCCAGATTTAGGTAAAAATCAACCTAGAAATCTGTCCGGGACCGCGCACCTAGTTTTCGGTATTTTCTCACCTATGGGGAAGGCGGACAAAGAGGGCCTGGCGAAGCGCGTCCGCGAGCGGCGGGTAAAGCTACGCTTGAGCCAGAACATGCTCGCCAAGGCTGCCGGCATGAGCCAGCAGGGCATCCTGAATATCGAAAAGGGCATCGTTGCGCGGCCGCGGCAGCTGCCAGAGCTGGCGCTGGCGCTCGAGACCAGCACCGAGTGGCTCCTGCACGCGCGCGGCCCTGAGGTCGTCAGAGTCGTCAACGCGCGCGAGGAACTGCTTGCGCTCGCCGAGCAGGTTGACCCCGAACGCGTGGGCGCCGCCATCCAGCTTTTGAAGAAGCTTTTGGACGAGGCCGACCCCAAGGTCGCATAGTCTACCCAAAATTAGGTTGACACCTACCCATATTTAGGTAGGATGCGCTCCATCAGCAGGAGCGCACCCCATGCCCGAACTCATCGCCCTTTACATCCGCGACACCGTCCGCGCGCTGGTGCTCGGCGCCGTCGGCTTGACCGTCGTCGCCTACTGCGTCGTGCTGTCATGAGCGCCGTGCAGGAATGCTGCCGCGACGTGCAGAACTACATGACCACCCGCAGCCCGGTGCTGGTCGAGCACGACCGCCGCGCCGACATGGCCAAGGTCGACCCGCTGCTCGCGGTCCTCTACTTCATCGAAGCCGCTGGCGATCGCCGCGTCGAGTGCGACGTCATCGCACCCGCGATCCTCACCGACATCCGCGACCGCGCGCGCAAGGCGATTGCGCAGCACACCGGCGCGCCGTTCCACAACCCGCTTTACCGGTGACCGACATGAACGCCGATCACGAAGCCGAGCAGCTTGCCACCCTGATCTGCGCCGAGCCGCCGATGACCCGCGATCAGGTAAAGCACCTGATCGCCGCCGCGCTCGCCGTCGCCGAAACCGAGGGCAGCATCCGCGGCATGCAGCACGTCAATGCCGCTATCACCGAGGCGTTCCGGCCCGCGAAGGTGGCGTGATGCCTGATCCGCTCAAGCAATCCGTCAGCGCCACGGAGTCGCCCGGGCTGTTCAACGTCTCGCCCTACGTGACGCGCTGGATGCTCTACAAGGCCTTCGCCGACGGCATGGACCTGAGCATCAACGAAGATGCCAGGATGTCCTGGGGCAAAAAACTCCAGCCGCTTATCATCGAGCAGGCCGCCGAGGAACTGCACCTTGAGGTGCACCCGAACGCCGATGACAGCTACGTGCGGCGCGGGCTGCTCGGCTGCACGCGAGATGCGACGATCATCTGCCCCGACCGCGGGCCCGGCGCGCTCGAGACCAAGTGCGTGTTCGACTATCGAACGTGGATGCAGGACTGGAACGGCGGCAAGCAGCCGCCCCGCATGCACGAAATCCAGCTTCAACAGCAGATGTTCGTCGGCGACGGCGAAACGCCGTACCAGTGGGGCGTGATCGCCGCATGGGTCGCCGGCGAGGTGCATTACTTCGAGCGCAAGCCGATCAAGGATCTCTGGCAGAAGCTTTACGCCGGCGCCGAGCGCTTCTTCCGCGACGTGAAGGAGAAGAACGAGCCCGAGCCGTTCGGCTCACCCGTCGAGCTCCCGTGGCTCGCGCAGATGTTCCCGACGATCAAGGGCAACACGGTGGATTTGACGGCGGACCCGCAAGGCGAATTCTATGCCGAGGTCGCGCGCGCCTACAAAGCCGCGCGTGAGCAGCAGTCCGCCGGTGAGCGGATGTGCGAGCCGCTGCGCGCCAAGGTGCTGGCGTTCGCCAAGGATGCCGACGAGGTGCTGCTGCCAGGCGCGATCAGCGTGCGCCTCGTGCAGTCCGGCAAGGGCAAGCGCATCAACGTTTGGTGGCCTGACGCCGCCGATCTTCCCGGAGATTTAAGGATGGCCGGCTGATGGCAAGCGAACTCGCGATCCTTGAAAACCAGCTACGGCCGCTCGCGCCGCGCCTCGAGATTGTGCTCGACAAGCGCGTCCCGGTCGAGCGGCTGATGCAGACCATCATGATCTCGTGCGAGCGGCTGCCGCTGCTGCTCCAATGCGACCGTCAATCGCTGTTCAACGCCGCGATGTCGGCCGCCGTGCTCGGGCTCGAGGTCGACGGCGTGACCGGCCAGGCATACCTGATCCCGTTCGCCGGCAAGGCACAGCTCGTCATCGGCTACAAGGGCTTCAACACCTTGGCGGCACGTTCTGGCTTCACGATCACCGGCGCCGTGGTGCGCGAGGGCGACGAGTTCGACTACGAGCTCGGGTCCGGCGCGTTCGTGCGCCACAAGCCGCTGCTCAACGGCAAGGATCGCCGCATCATCGGCGCATGGGCATGCGCGACGTCGAAAACGCTGCCCGCCGTCGTCTCCGTCTTGGGCGTCGATGAACTGCTTGCCGTCAAGGACAAGTCACCCGGCGCAAAGCGTCGCGACAGTCCGTGGAACGATCCGAACATCGGCTACCCGGCCATGTGCGAGAAGACGGCGAAGCGCCGCCTGGCGCGCTCGATGCCGCTCAACATCATGCAGCTTGCCGCGCGCATGGACGAGGCAGTCGACGAGCAGGGCCTGCCGGCGCGCATCGACCCCGTCGGCGGCGTCATCGTCGACGGCGAAATTGTCGAGCCAAGCCCAACGCCGACCGCTGATCAGCTTCTAGGTTCTCGCCCGTCTGTCGATGCGGCGGGATCGGCCGCTCCGTCTAATCCAGTCTCATCCCCCCCGGACGGAGCGGCCGACATTAAAGCGCGCATGATCGACGAGATCGGAAAGCTCGCGACGCCGACCGCATTCAAGAATTGGTGGGCGACGAACGAGGCTGCGTACAACGCGCTCTCGCCGACCGATCAGAGCGATGTCGGCAACAAGTTTTACGACGCCAGGGATGTGCTCGCGGCGTCCATAACACGTTGATGTCGAGATAGCGGACCACAAACAGGAGAATGAAATGGGCGAAATCGCTGAAATGATGCTGGACGGAACCCTATGCGCAGGGTGTGGCGAGTTCATCGGGAGCGATGCTGGCTACGCACAATACTGCTCGCCACAATGTCAGCGGGCCTCTGAGCCGAAGACGAGCACAAAACCCAAGTTCGAATGTCGGCAGTGCAAAAAGCAGTTCCGCTCGACGATAGGGGTACGACAGCACGAGCACGACAAGCACGGGATCGGCGGCAAGGCCGACCGGCTGTAATGGGCGCAGTCATGCCGAATAAGCGCGCCTAGGAGGCAGCCTTGCGTTCACGCCGCTTTAGCTCCCGTTCAACCGCCTCGCGGACGAAGGCCGTGCGGTCCTCGGATTCCTCCAATACCACTTCAATCCGATCGAATGTCCCTTCGGGAAAGCGGGCCTGCATATCCTCGCCCCAAAGTTTTTTGCGTCCCATGGCGTTATTTCTCATATGAGGTATTGACCTTGGATAAGTCATATGAGATATTGAGATCACAGTCAAGGGAGACGGACATGACCTACCGCACACATCTCGAGGGCTTCACCGGCCACTTCCAGACCGTCGAGCAGCTCAAGGCTTGGGCGCAGGCGCTGATATCTCGCTATCCCGACCTGGCCGGCAAGACCTTGAAAATCTGGAAGGCCACCCACGTTTGTAAGGACGGCTCCGGCGCCTCGTACACGGCGATGCCGACCCGTGAAATCGTGATCGGGGCGTGACATGACCTTCGATATTCCGCGCATCCGCACCGATTTCGTTTACCCGCCGATTCCGATCCGCTCGATGGACTGGCAGGCCGTCTACGACAACGACGAACCGGACGATGAGGGCCGGATGGCTGTCGGCCACGGCGCGACCGAAGCAGAAGCGATCGCTGACCTCATCGAAAACCATCCGAGGGGCTGATCATGCACCATTTCCGCGACCCCTGCATTCATTGCGGCACACCATTCGAGAAGATCGAAGTTGGCCCATGCCGCGGCGACCCGAAGAAGGCGATCCCGCTCGCCTACGCGTCACTTGGCGTTCGTTGGGATGGTGTGGAGCACTTTCGCATCCGCTTCAGCGACGGCCGCGTGCAAGAACTTCACCGGCACATCAGCGAACACGCGCCATATTGGCACTTTGCCCACTCCAAAGAGCTGACGCAGCCGCCCCGATACGACGCGAAACTGCGTGCCCCGCTAATCGCCGATGAACGGGGCACATCATGACGAATGTGAGCGAGGCCGAGGTTGCGGCGGCGGAAAAGGTATTGTTTGGCATCCGCTGGACCGGAGCGTCATCCGATATCGCTCGGGCTGTTCTTGAGGCGGCTGCGCAGGTGAAGGGGATGAAGGGCCCGGTCGCCGAAGAGCGTGAGCGATGCGCTCGGATAGCTGAGACCATCGATGTGCCGTGTAACGGTCACCCGCAAATCGACGCGCCGAGCATCACTGATGTTCGGCAGGCAATTGCGGCCGCAATCCGTAGCGCGGCCGGAATTCCGGCCACGAAAGATGACGTCGGTAATACCGACGCCATCGATGTGAACTCGCGCGAGGCCGCGCTGTGGTCCGAGAATATGCACCTCAAGTCGGAAAACGAGGCTCTGCAGGATCGGCTTGCCGACCAGCAGGCGCAATGGGGCTACACGGAGAGCATCCAGACGCTGAAGATCGAGCGGTTAACAGCGACACTGGTCAGCCTGACCAAGGACCTGCTCGCCACACTGGACGAGCCGGACACGAACGTGGAGGTCATCGAAAAGATGCGCGCCATAGCTCGGCTGGCGCTCGAACCAAATCTGAGGAAGGTGGACGATACCGCATACGAGCACCCGTACGGGTGCCCCTGTTGCGGAGGGCCGCAGTCATGAGCGGCACCGTACAGCGACTTCGAGAGTGGTCAAGGCCTGGGTGCCAATGTGCGCGGTGCTCGGTATGCCGAGATGCCGCCGATGAGATCCAGGGGCTGACTGCGGCGCTGGAGCAAATCGCCGACCCGCTAGTACTTCAAGTCGGGCCTGCAGTTGGAATGGAGAGAGCGCTGAAGATCATCGCGGAAATGCAATCCATTGCTCGCGCCACGCTTACATCCCAACAACGCGGCACCGAATGAGCACAGAACTGACGCTTTGTCCTGGATGTAAATTGTTTGTCCCGCTGTGTGACTACGATCGCCATCTCACGAGGTGCGACGGAGCAGGTCGCGCCACGGAAAATCATCTGGGGATATTGGACGACATGGACCACGAAGCAAAATACGACACCGATGCCGAATATCGGAAATCGGAGTTACGCATTCAGGCCCTTGGCGCGGCTATTTCGCGAAAGGACTGGCACGCAACCGAGCAAGCGTATGCCGCAATCCGCGACAAGTTCTACAGCCACGGCGCGGTCACGCAGGATAAACGCCAGTGACTACCGACACCCCGATGTCTCTGCCAATGGCATCCGACACGGCCCGAAGCGAAGCGCGGTTTATTCTTGAGGCTGCAACGCGCGTTGCCGAGCAGTTGGCAGGCGTCGAGGCCGCAGCGCAAGACGGTCAAGCCCGGATAAGGGCGACACAGCATTACGTCGAGGACTTGGACCGTCACGGTTCTATCGACCATCAGGCAGCGCAAGAGATTTTGCGCCATTTGCTGCGACCAGACGAATTGAAGGCGTTCGGCGTAGCAATAACCGCAGGTGACCACCAATGACTACTGACACCCGGTTCGGCGAACTTCTCGCCCGCGACATCCAAATCAAGACGATCCACGACCAAGGTCTTGAGATTGCGCGGCTAACTAAGGTGATTGAGGGCGCCAAGATGGCGCGGACAAGGCTGGAACGGTTTGCTGACGAAGCCAATGCCGGGAGGGTTCATCACGACGCACGCGAATTGAAACGGCGAGTGTGGGCTTCGTTCGCCGACTTCGACGCCGCAATAACCAGTGGTGAGCGGGCCAAATGAGCACCCGCACAAAAATAGAATGGATCGATCATAAGCGCGATCCGCAATGCGCCCCGAACCCGGCTTACCCGGAAGGGATTGATCTCGACTGCGCAAACGGCGCGCCGAGCTGCAAGATTGATCTGCCGTATCCAGCGAAACGCTGCGGCCTCTACCTAGTCGAGTGTTTGATCTGCGGCTACCGCGTCGCCTGCACGACAGCGGGGCGCCCCGACGATCCAAAATCCGTAAACATCCCCTGCAAACTCCAAGGGAGTGCCTGACCATGCGCTGCTACATCTTCGACATCGACGGAACGATTGCTGACCTCTCACATCGCCTGCCGCATATCCAGAAAACCCCGAAGGACTGGGACGGGTTTTTTGGTGCCGTTGCCGACGACGCGCCTATCGAGCACACAATCAAGCTGGCGATTGATGTGGCGCTGGCCGGCGCCAGCATCGTCTACGTCTCCGGGCGCAGCGATCAATGCCGCGCGGCCACGGAGTCGTGGCTACGCCGCCACGCGCTGCCCGATGGCAAGGTCTACATGCGCAAGCAGGGCGACCATCGGCCCGATCATCAGGTGAAGGTCGAATTGCTCGCCGAACTTCGGGCCGAAGGCCACAACCCCGTCATGGCGTTCGATGACCGGAACGGCGTCGTGAAGATGTGGCGCGAACTCGGCATCCCATGCGCCCAGGTCGCGGACGGCGACTTTTAATGCGTGCCGCGCTTAACATCCAACAGCGGGCCTCAGAATGAGCGAGCAGATGGCGGTGGAAACGCCCATGAGCGACCACGTTGCAAGATTTTGGCAGCACCTCGAAACGGAGACTGTGCGGATCCTCATCGATCTGCGGCGCGAGGTCGGCCACGATGCCCCGGACGGCCCCTCCGTATATTGGGACGGAGCATCGTTCGGGGACGATGTGGCAAAAGCTTTGGTAGCCGACCGCGTTGCAGGCCGGGAGACCGTCGCCAACTGGATGATCCTGCGCGGCTACGCCACGGGCCACGGCAACACTATTCAAGATTTGCTTTTTGAGTTGGAGGCCCAGCTAGGCGGGCCGAAAGAGCCGCCGCCGGGCGAAGGAGATTTCAGAATTCTTCAACATGAGAACGAGAGACTGAAGGAGATCATTGGCCGGATCGGAGACGCCAATGAACGCATTCGTATCGCCGCTGAGCAGGAAAAGAAGTGGGCGCGCAATCTTGTATCCGCAATTCAATTTGCCCACGCTGAAGGCTTCCAGTGGCCATCAGACCCGCTTGAAGATATGGCCGAGCATGCCAATCCGACTGACGGCGAGGATGTGTCATTGCGGACGGTGCTGCGTCAAACCCTTGAGAGCCTCGAATACTTGCACAAGAAAGTGCACCCTGATTGGGACGGCACGGCAGAGCCGTGGAGTGTCATTGGCGAGGCTCGTGCCGCGATAACCACATCACAACGGGCCGAGAAATGAACCAGATGCTTCACCGGATCGCGTGGTGGGCATTCACGCGCCGCATCGATTGGCTCGGGCTCCTGATCTATCGCTACCGATGCCCTCGCCCAATCGACGGATATAACAGCGCGCGGGCCTGTTTTAGGTCCGGCAATTGCGGGTGCAACAACCAAGCGAGGTTCATGAGCGCCTCAGATTACGCGAGGGGAAGATGACGCGCGTCGCCCCCTTCACGCAGGCAGCTATCGAGCGCGTCATCCGCGCCGTCGAGCGCCGCGGCTATAAGGTGGGCGGCGTGAAGCCTGACGGTACCGTGCTGGTCTACACCGGGGACGAGCGCCCCGAGAGTCTTTCAATCGTCCCCGCCCCGGCGCAAACTGGAGGTTCATCGTGGGACAAGCTATGACGAAAATCCGCCTCAAGTACGTTCGCGAATTCCGTGACCAGCGCGGCAAGCTTTATCGCTACGTCCGCATCGAGGGGCGCCCGCAGGTTCGCCTGCCCGGCCTGCCTGGGTCGCCGAAGTTCATGGCGGCCTATGCCAAAGCCCTCGCCGACGCGCAGACAGTCATCGGTCACGACTTCAAGCCGGGATCATTCGGCAAGCTCGTTGAGGGCTACTTCCAATCGGTTGAGTTCTCGAACCTGGGGGAGAGGTCAAAGGCGACATACCGCGGCATCTTGTCGACGCAAGTTCAGCGCTTCGGCACCGGCATGGTGGCCGACATGCCTAACACCAAGGCGCGCGAGATCATCCAGGCGATCGGCGCCAAGACGCCCGGCATGGCCAATCTTACCCGCTCCGTGCTGCTGACCGTGTTCGAGCATGCGATCAATTGCGGCTGGCGGGCCGACAACCCGTTCCGGCGAATCCCAATCTACAAGATCGGCACGCGCCACACATGGACGGATGCGGAGCTGGCCATCTACGAGAAGCGGTGGCCGCTGGGGACACGCGAGCGGCTGGCCTACGCCGTCCTGCTCTACAGCGCGCAGCGCGTCAGCGACGCTGTGAGGCTCAAGCGCGGGGATGTGCTGACCATCACGCAGCAAAAGACGGGGACTGAATTGACGCTGCCAATCCATCCCGCGCTCGCGCGCGCCATCAAGGCCGGGCCGTCGAATGGGATCTATCTTATCGGGGATGCCGCCGGCCGACCGATCAGCGCCAGCGCGCTCACGCAGATGATGTCGAAGGCGATCAGACTGGCAGGGCTCCCGAAGCGATGCGTCGCGCATGGGCTGCGCAAGGCGATCCTGCGGCGGCTGGCCGAGCACTCGGCGACTACGAAAGGCATCGCCGCTATCTCGGGGCACAAGACTTTGAAGGAGGTCGAGCGCTACACGTCGCAGGCCAATCAGGCCATCATGGCGATAGCCGCGATGGCTCTCTTGCCGGACGAAGAGGGAACGGAGACTGGCTAGCGCGACCGGCTAGCGCATTTTTTCAGATCAGATAGGCGAGACAAAACAAATGCTTAACACGCTGCTCCGATTAACAATGTCTTATAGACTTTGTGAGCAATCGCAACGACTTGGGGTGGCTAGCCATGCCGAATAGCCCCATTGAATCGTCAAAAGAAATCATCGCAGTGGCTAGCGCTTTGCGCATCTTTGTGCGCGGTAAACCTCGGCATATTCGCGACGCAGCACACAACATCATCGCGGGTTTCCGGTCGGTCGCCGCCGGACGTGCCGGGCCGCACACCTATCGAATGCTCGGCGAGAACGTCGAACGGCTGGGAGGGAAGTGATGTTCATCTGGACCGTTCAGGACATCGTCAACGGCATCGTCCTGCTGTTGATCATTCTGTTCTTCGCCCTACTCGGATTGGTGATGCTGGGCGAGAAGATCCAACGAAAGCTCAAGGCGTGGAGAACGCCGCGATAGAGAGACGGAACCGTCAGTCTAACGATATCAGACAGATAAAAGTCACTAGATGGTTAATTTGCGGCCACAAGCCGCCAGGATGGTGAGGTAGGAACAATGGGCAAGCGAGTGATATTCGAGCTTTCGATGCCGTCGAACAACTCGTGGAACGGCAAGTGGAGCGGAGAAAGCGAGACCTATACGGTCATAAAGACACTCCCCGTTGCAAAAGCCGGGGCGCTGAAGTCTCGGTACACCTACAGCTTCGGCGACGGCTGGGTTGCCGCCGTGCGCGTGCGAGGGGCGGCGCCGCGCGAGAGGGCCACCAACCGCTTCTGCGGTTACGAGTGGATGATCGACAGCATCCTCAAACGGGACGCGATCACCGCGGACTGACCAGCTATGGGGCCGATAGCGGGCCACAACAGGAGAGACGAATGCAGAACCCAATTCCCTACCCGCTTCGGGCGGCCAAGCTGAGCCTATCGGTCAATCCTTTCGGGTTCTGGCTGATGCCGTCGTGGTTCCACAAAAGCGAACTGACAGAGCGTGCGAGGGCTGACGGCGCAACGATCTGGTGGGTGCGCTGGCTCTGGTTTCAGATCAGCTATTCGCGCTGGGTGTGACCCGCTTTCCGGAGATGAGCGCCATGGACCTACGGCGATCCGAAGAAATGAAACGGCGTTGGCACAACGGCGCCGTCGGAGCGAGGCATTGCGACTATTGCGGCGGTCGAGTGCGGATTTTCAAAGGTCTCGGGCGCATCTGCTTTGTTTGCAAGCTCGATCCGAATTACAAATTCGACATGCGAATAGTGCACGAGATGCGCCGCGTTCTTGGGGAAGCATCCCGCTAGGGCTGCGGCCGGTCGCTGCGCCGGTCCCGCTCAGCCATCGCCAGCCGGTTTATCACGTCGCGCAGCAGCCCCTCGATGCCGACCAAGCGCCCCTCCAGTTTGATCTCAGACTGCGCCTGCAGATAGCGAGCATTGTCGACCGTGGTGCGCAGATCGCCGGCCGTCTTCTCGACCGACGCAATGCGCTGTTCATGATAGGCGACCGCCGACTGGGTCTGGCTGACGTCGCTCTTGATGCTGGTGGTGTACACGACCATGCCGATCAACAGCGCGACCGCCGAGATCGAGATGCCGGTATTGAGGTTCAACTGCGGATAGCCGTTCGTCGTGGCACGGTCCTCCGCGTCCGGGGAAGTTGTCACGCGCTACCTCCGAAGAGGAAGGCGCCTGCGGTATATTTAGTTCCAGTCATTGCGCTTGCCCTCGCAAGTGTCGTGATGGTGGTGGCCCTCGGGCCGATCACGGGGTGCCTCGGTTGCCCACCAATCGGGGCGCCCCACAGGTTAGATTCCAGTGCCCTCACGCATCCCACCACCTCCCCGGTTCGTCATCCGTGAACATCCCGAGCGCGAGGCATACGACCAGCACCAGCGCGATTACAATCATGGCCAGCGCCTCAGCCGAGCGCACTGGACGAGGCCAGGCGTCATGACGAGCAATGCCGCGCCGGTCAGCACGAGCCAGCCAAACGGCGTCAGGATGGCGTACAGCAGGCCGGTGAAGGTGATTGCGATAGCACCGACGATCACGCCGACGACAGCGGGCACGATAAGGTCCATCACATCACCTTCCGCGCTCGTTTGAGCACCTTGCCAGTGTACCAGTGCCCGCGAAGCTCGCGGCATTCCCGCGCCGTCAGGCCGTGCACCCAGTCGCCGTCAAGTTTCAGGCACGCCGGGTAGAACGAGGCGGAATGCGCCGGGCGCGAAAACCACACCCCGAGGATGATGCAGACCACGATCGTGCCGCCCCATAGGAAGCCCCAGAGCCAGCCGATTGTCTTGTCGGGAGTGGGCCCGCTCATGTTGCCGCCTCGACGAGGTGTCATATCCGGCCCAGCAGCACGAGGATAAGAATGATCACGATCACCAGCCCGAGCCCGCCGCCACCGTAGTATCCGGTGCCGTACCAGTTCCCGCCGCCGATGCCGCTGAATCCGCCCAGCAGCGCGATGACGAGAATGATGAGGATGATGGTGCCGATTGACATGGTTGCCTCCTGTGCAGCTAAGTCGCAGCAGTCGCTGGCCGGCGCGGATTGAGCGCAACGTATCCGCCGATGATCATCATCAAGAACCCAACGCCCGCGACGATGATTGACCATAGATCGCCGGCACCTTTTGCCTCGCTGGCTCGACGACTGAGAATCTCCGTGATCTCATTCAAGCGACGTTCGGTATCCTTGAACTTCGCATCACCCTCCGCGCGCGTCATCAACAGTAACTGTTGATCGCGCAGCGTGTTGCGGAATTCATTGACGCTGTCGAAGCGCTTTTCCGCTGCGGTCTCAGCTTTCTGCACAGCCTCTTTCGCTGCGATCAGCGCGGCCTGGACGGCACGCTCGGCGGCCGCCAGCGCGACTGTGGTCGACTTCTCCTGCGCCTCAAAACGCTGGTTGAGATTGACCAGCGCAACGGCCAGCGCCTTCTCTTGAGCATCAAAACGCTGACTGTATTGACGATCGCGCTCCGCAATGACGGCCATCAACTGATTGATCGTGACCGGCTCAGACGAGACCTGCGAAGTAGATGGCGGCGACGGAGTCTGCGCAAACGCAAGCGATGGCGCGAGCAGCAGCGCCAACGCTATGATTTGCGGACGAAGGTGCATCAGTCTTTCTCACCCTCTTCCTGCGCGGGAAGCGGGGCGTGGATGCGAGCGCGCAATTCGGCAATCTCCGCGTCGAGCGCCGCAAGCTTATCCTCGCTCGGCAGACCGTTGGCGAACGTGTCGCGGATCGAGATGATGTTGCTGGTCACGTTCTTGCCTAGCGCGATGGCAGCCTGAATGGCGTCGATCGCGTTAGCCACCGTGGAGGCGTACGGGATCAGATTGACGCCGGGCAGGCTTGCCGCGCCTTTGACGGCGTTGGCGACGTTGTTGAAGGCTTCGAGCAGCAGGCTGAGATTCGAGGGCATGTGCGGCGCTCCTTACTTGGTGATGGCGGCGCTGGTGGCCGCGCTCTGGAAGTTGAGCACCGCGGCCCATGCCTCTCGCACGACCGACACCGCGCTGACCGTTGGGTTGACGGCAATGAAGGAGTCGGCCTTCTGGATCGCGTCGAACGCCTTGTCGTCGGCCTTCTGGATCGCAATCATGACCCGGCGACGGTATTTGCAGAGTTGTTCGGCAACCGGATCGGCCATCAAGTCCTTGTAGGACTTGAACGGAGCGGTCGGGTAGCAATAGGCGCGGTAGGAATCCGCGATCTTGAGGATGCCGTCGTAGCCCTCTTTGACCTGATAGATGTTCACCGGCTGGACCGGATTGACGATCGGCGCCGTGATCGACGTGCCACCCTTGAAGACGGATGTTGCATTCGGATCCAGCGTAAGGCACCCGCCGAGCGCAAGCGCGCCGACGAGAGCGAGAAGGGTTGCGAGACGTTTCATTGGACGGCTCCTTGGTTGGCGAGCTTGGTGGCGTCAGACGAGCCGGCCGAGGCGACAAGCGGGCCCGGGATGGATTTGGCGAGCGCGACCCCCTCCGGCGTGCTCGTGGTGATGACGCCCTTGACCGGCGAGCCGGGGTCGGCGGCAACCTGCGCCATGTCGGCGGCGATGTTCTGCGGACGGTTCTTCCACCAGCCGATAAGGTAGGCCGGCAACAGCGCGAGCGCGGGCGCCAGCACCGCGACGTCGGAGCCGGTAAGCCAGCCCTTGGAGGCGGCCTGCGTCAGCAGCCATGTGACGATCACCAGGAACGTGCGGTCAGCTACGCCAGAAGTTTGCGGGCTCATTTACGAATTGCCTCCATGGGGGTTGACGATCGAGTAGCCGACGATGCTGCGGTCATGGATGCGGATGCGGCCGCGGCCCGAGTTGGCATCCCAGACGCGCCACACGCTGCCGCGCACATGCGCCAGCAGTTTGAAAACATGGCCAGACCGAGCGGCCACCATGCCGGGCGCCGCATGAGCTCGCGGGAAGACGCGCGCCCAGGTCACCGCCTGGTTCAGGTTCGGCGTCGTGACGATCTTGCCAAACAGATGCAAGCTTAGCGCGCAGCCGCAGAACCGATGCGGGCAGCCCGCCGGACGCCCGCCGATGACGGCCGCCCTCGCCTCCCGCCATGCACCGCCAGCCACGCTCAGCGGCTCCACAGTGCCCGGCTCGGCGAGCGGACGCGGCGCGGGTATAGGCACATGGCGCCATTTCTGCCGGCTCACAGGCGGGCGCTTGCGGGTCGGGTAGAGATGCCGCGCCTTGCCGGCCCGCTTGCGCTGACAGGCAGGCGGCGGGCACCGGGCCATATTCGCCACGTCGGCGCCGAGCTGCGCGCTGCCGTAGCGGTCGCCGACGAACTGCGTCACGGGCGGATAGGGCGAGGGCCTGGCCTGCGCGGAGAGAACCGAAAGGGCCAGGATGACGGCGGCGAGGGCTGCTTTCATGCCCCGACGTTGCGGCGGTTGTTGCTCCCTCGCAACGCACTGAGGGGTTGGCAGGCGCGGGAGGCGGCGCTACCGTAAGACGATCAGGGAGGCGATCATGGGCTACAGGTACTGCAGGGGGCAGCGCGTGGAATGCATCAGGCGCCACGATGAACCGGTGTTTGAGGATCTGAACGTCCCGGAAGTCGACGAGCTATATTTCGTCCGCGCCATCGATCCCGCCGGCGGTCTCCTACTCAGGGAAATCGTGAACGACCCCGTCGGGGCGAAAGAGCCATCGTTCCCGCCCGATCGCTTTCGGCCGCTCGCGGATTTCACCGAGGTGGATCGCGTGCACTAGCGCCCGGCCTAGCGACACGGCACCGTGCTGAAAAAAATCTCGCCATTGCGGCCGCAGGCGTATTGCGCATTGGCCTCGACCGCCGTGGCCTGCCGTGCCCCGGGAAGGTGCACGCCGCCCGCATTCACCTGAATCTTCGGCTGGTTCAAAAACGACAGCGACCATGACGGACCGTCGCTCGACATGCGCGCCTCGTTGTTCGCGCCCCATGTGACGGCTTGATTGAGCCCGAGGGAGATGGCGTTGAAGTTGTCGATGTTGGCGCCCTTGCTGTCGAACAGCGCGCCCATGTAATTGCCGAGCCAGACATCCCCGCGCTTGAAGTGCGCGGCGCCTTCCGTGATGGTCACGAACCGATAGCCGTGCTCGCAGTAGATCGAGGGGTCTGGCCGGCACTTTGCCGCGATCACGGCCGAAGCGCGCTTGTTGTACAGGTCGGTCCCGAATGCCTCATAGGATATTTCCAGCGGCTCAATGCCCTCGGTCGGGTTGCTCTCGCCGGTCTCTTCCTTGGCGACGATGGCGATGCCGAACGTCGGCCCCGATCCGCGCTTGGACGCAATGATGTCGAGCGCAGGATTCCAGCCCGTGTTCGAGTAGTTGTAGTGGCGGATCGCGACCGTGTGCTCGCCTTGATTATTGTTCACGCCGATCGTGTTCTCGATCGTGACCGCACCGTGTCCGCTGCCGTCCTGGGCGCCCCCGGTCGCACCCGTGGAATTGCGCGCGATGTAGAGCGTCTGGCCTTTCTGACCTGTAAGGGAGCCAGTCAGGATGTTGCGAAATACCAGCGACGACGCGCCCGCGCTCGCATCATTTGTGCAATCCATGCCGGGCCCCCAGTAGCCGCCGGCGTTGGCGCTGTAGCAGGGAATCGTTTGTGCTTGGGCGATGGAGGCAAAGATCGAGAACAGGGCCGTGCAGATCAGTCGCTTCATGGTTCAGGTTCCGTAATGTTCAACGACCCAGATCCCGCCGGAGCCCCCGGCCGCACCGGCCGCGCCGCTGGTGCCCGCCGTGCCCGCCGTGCCGGCCGCGCCAACCGCATACGTGTAGGTTGCCGCAGGCGTGCCAATCTGCACTTCGCAATACGCGCCCGCGCCGCCGCCGGAGCCGCCTGCCGATCCGCCATTGTTGGACCCGCCGCCGCCGCCGCCGCCACTGTTCGTCGCCCCGGCCGTAGCGCCAGCGCCAGCCGGACCGCCGCCGCCATTGCCGCCGAGTGCGCTGCCGCCAGCCGTGCCGCCGGAGGTCTGCGCCAAAACGATGCCGGCGGTGCCGTTGCCGCCCGCGATGGCGATATCGCATGTGCCGGTGCCGGCGATCGTGCCGCCCGCGCCGCCGCCAGATCCGGACGCAAACCCAAGGCTGCCGCCGCCGGCCTGATAGACGGGCGTCGTGCAAGCCGCGCCGGTCGTGTTCCAGCAGGTGTTTCCGCCTGCCCCGCCGTTGCCGCCGGTCGTGCCACCACCACCGCCGCCGCCGCCCGCGCCGATCATGCGGATCGTGATGTAGAGGACGTTGGCAGGCGTCGTGTAGGTGCCGCTGCCGGAGAGCAGTTTTTGCACCGTCGGCAGCGTCTGGCGCGCCGTCGTGAGCCCAACGGTGACGGAGGAGCCGCCGGCCGAAACGGCAATCCCGGTGCCCTGCGCGATCGAGAGACCACCGGTCAGGCCGTTAAGCGATGACACCCCCGCCGTGCCAGCCGCGCCGACGGCGCCGACGGTGGCCTTTTTTATCGCCGTGCCAGCGCTGTCATAGATGATGACGTAGTCGTTCGCCGCGTCCGGGGCGGCCTTGTTCGTCAAGCCGGTGATCGTGGTCGTCGCGAAGGTGAGCGCGCCGCCGATATTGGCCGCACCGTTCACGTCGAAATCGAACGCGCCTGGCGTCTTGTTGATGCCGACACGCGCATTCGTCGTGTCGAAGTTCATGATGCGCGTCGTGCCGTCGGCCTTGGTGACCTGCAGCGCGGTCGTGCTGTCGGCGGTGGGGAATATCTTGCCCGACGAGAGCTTGATGTCGGTGAACTGCGTCAACGCCGAGAAGATGTTTGAGCCGGAGAAGGTCTGCGACGTGTCGCGCGTCGCCAGCGTGCCCGAGGTCGGCAGCGTGACGCCGGTCGAGCCGGTCGTGGTCAGCGTGATCGCGTTGCCGCCCGCGGTGGTGAAGTCGGCCGCCGTCGTGATGTTGCCGGACAGGCTGACGGTGCGCGGCGCATTGTTGACCGTCAGAGTCAGCGTGCGCTGCGCCGTCAGGTTCTCGGTGTTGGCCAGCACGAGATCGAACGCGCCGGTGCCGGTCGAGCGGATGCCGAGATTGGTGATCGCCTGGTGCGTGCCGCCGTTGATCGTCGGCGCCGTCAGCGTCTTGTTCGTCAGCGTCTGCACGGCGGCGATTGTCGCGACCGTGTCGGACGTTCCCGGGAAGGCGAACGAGGTGCCGTCCGTCCCGGTGAAGGTCAGCGAGTTCGACACCGTGAGCGTCTTGGCGGCGGCGATGGCCAGCGTGAAGGCGTCGCCGCCGGCGATCGTTCCGCTGTTGTTGACCGTGAGGGTCTTACCGTCGACGCCGGCGAAGGTCGTCGACGCGCTGTGCGTCGCCGTCTTGCCGGCCGCGATGGCGAGAGTGAACCCATCGCCACCCGCCAGCGTGCCGGAATTGTTGACCGTCAGCGTCTTGCTATCGACGCCCGCGAGCGTGAGCGAACTGTTGATGGTCAGTTGCTTGTTCGCTGACACCGCCAGCGTCGCGGTGCCCGTGGTGGCGGAAATCGTCAGGCCGTTGATGGTGGTCGCGGTGACCGCGCCGAGCACGGGTGCGGTGTCGAACACCAGCTTGCCGGTGCCGGTCGCGCCCGTCGTGGTCACGCCCTCGATGGTCTGGTGACCGGTGAAGACGTTGGCCGCATCGGTGCGCGCGATCGTCGCCGACGTGGTCGGGAACGTCATCACGGTGGAATCGGTCCCGGCCAGGGTCAGCGTGTTGCTGACGATGAGCTGCTTGTTGGCCGCGATCCCGAGGACGGCGCCGGCCGCCGGCTGGATCGTCACGCCGCTGTCTTTCAGCACCTTCCCGGTCGTGCTGCTGAAAGTCGGAACGTGGTCTATGACGCCAGATGCCGGGCCCGTAACGTCGCCCGACCCGACAAGGCCGCCGTCGAGCAGCAGCGTGCCGCTGGTGTTGCCGAAGGTCGCGATATGTCCGACGACCGAGACGTTCGGCCCGACCACGTTCGCGGTGCCGCTCGAGCCGGCCGCGCAGGTCAGCGGCAGCAGCCCGGTCGCGTCCCAGCATAGAATGCCGCCCGCGCGCGAGGCCGCAGGCTGGAGGGATGAAATCGTCTCACCTGGCTGACCCTGGATGGTCCGCCGCATCGCGTCCCAATCCTCACGGTTCTGCGCCGTGAGGTCGGTGATCACCTGGTTGAGGTCGCGTGCCGCGACGCCGCGGTTCTCGGCGAACTGGCTGGTGCGGCGCGGCCGCCGGGCGCCGGTGATCTGCAGCGTGCCGGTGCGCGCCGAGGTCAGCGTGATCGTCGCGTCGGTGATCGGGCGCGGGATAGTGGCGAGTGGGCCGGTGGCCGAGGACAGCGTCCAGTCGGTCACGCCGGTCAGCACGGTGCACGGGTTGAGGACCGCCGCGGTGCAGAGTGAGACGGTCAGCCACTGCGAATAGTCTGTACTGTCACCGTACAGGGCAAACGGAATCGAAAATGGCCCGGTCTGCGCGGTGAGGCTGTAGGCGATGCGCCGCTCGGTATCCGGCAGCGCGGGGACTGGCGGCGGCGCCTGCGCGAAGGCCGGCGCGAGCGCGAAAAAAGCCGTGCCCAGCAGAGCGCCGAGCACGGCAAGTCGCGGGAGGAGGCCGTTCAACATGACGCGCGGACGGTCGGCCGATCATGCGGCGTTCGCAACGCACTGTAGACATAGCCCGCACCCCGCTAACCTAGGCACTAGGGTGCCGGGTCATGGGCTGGGGTTGTGGCGCGTATCCTCCGGCTACCCATTATCGCTGGGCCAGACGCTAGGCCAACTGAACGCAGAACAAAGCCCGTTGGCGGCAGATTGTGCCATTAAAGGCCGGAGTTACCGACAGCCCTCCCGCCCGATATGGGGCGAGGCAACCGGGCCGTCGCGGCTGGGGTGCAGACACCGCGCGCTTGATCTCCGGAGCGTCCGGACCCGGCGAGTTTTTGTTGGCTGGCTCAATCGGCGGCTTCGCCGGGCTGACGAAATTAAGTTGCGCGCAATGTGAGCATCGTTTACATGTTGCGCGTCGATCCGAGTTTTCGTCGAAGCCGTTTCCTCGGATCAGCGCCGGCAGGTCTCGCTAACCTGGCCGGCGCAACCTTTTTCAGGCACCCGGCAATAGGTCGCAACGCACTCTCAGTTCGCCGCCGCCTCTGCGGTGGAGCGCTGCATCTGCCGCCCGGCGCGGCCGATCTGCACCATGTTGAAGTACAGCGAATCTATCAATTGCCGCTTCTCGTCGCCCGGCATGTCCGGATATTTGTAGATGTCGCGCACGAGGTGCGAGTGCTCGGTCAGCGTCTGCTTGATCGCGTCGAGCCGCATGAACATCTGCGGGCCGCCGGCATCCTGGATGCGCCGCATCGCGTCCGTGTCGCCCTCCTTGGCGCGCGCCATCCAGGTGTCGAAGAACCGCTTCTGCTTCTCGTGGTCGTCATAGAAATCCTGGATCGATTGCGTCCCGGCCGACGGGTAGCGCACCGCGAACGCCTTGACGAACGGGATATCGGCCAGCGTCGGGGTCGGCGTGACCGGGTCGGGCAACTGGCCGGCCTTGCGCAGCGCCAGGTCGGCGGCCTGCACCATGTACATGCCCATGCCGCCGGTCCATGAGCGGATGTAGTTCTCGATCAGGATCGGGCTGGTGAGCGCGCGCGCGCCGGGCCCGACCACAACGCCGGGCGTCACCGCGGCGTCGCGTATGCCCGGGAACGCCGAGATCATCTGGCCGAGCTTGCGGCTGAGCTGCGTGGTGTACGGGGTATACTGGTATTCCGGCAGGTGCTTTTCCATGTCGGCCGGGATCAGGGTGCGGTCGGTGAAGGTCGAGCGATTGGCGAACTGCTCGATCATCGGCTGGATCGCGGTCGGGATGTAGCTCGGCGTGAAGGCCTGCACGATCGATTTGGACAGATCGTCGTAGGCCTCTTTGCTGCTGCCGATCGTATGGTCGAGCACGCGCTCGACACCGGAGCCGAATACGACGCCAAGCTCGAACGGCTTCGGGATGCGCCAGATCGATCCGTTGTTGAACTCCAGCTTGCCGCCTTTCTCGCGGATCAGATAGCCGGGCTTGGTGCCGGCGTCGTGCGCATCGATCGGCTCCCACTTGTCGGTGGGCACGATCCAGAACAGGTCCTTCTGCCAGTGCGGCAGTTCCTGGTAGCGCGGGTCGTCGTGATTGGCCCACCACAGCAGGATCGACGGCACCGTGATGCCGCCCGCCACCTTCAATGCCGTGTTCACCGGCCGGTCGATGAAGCCGCGCACGATGCGGTCGACGCCCTGGATCTGCGCGTTGGCGAACGCCGTGACCATGTTGTAGGCGCGCATCTTGGCGCCCATGCGGGCGAAGTCGAGCGTCACCTCGCGCGCGGCGAAGGCGGCGGACTGGATTTCCGCCTTGCTCGGTCCCTGCACCGCTTTTTTGAACTCGCCGACGCGGGTCGCATTCTCGATCAGTTCGGACACCATGCGCAGCCCGCGCCACGGGCTGTTGACCACATTCCAGCCGCGTTCCATCAGGCCGGTCTCACCCGATAGTTTCGTCAGGCTCTCCTGCAGATAGGAGCGGTCGAGCGCCACCATAGTGCTGTTCGCGCCGCCGCCCTTGACCCAGTCGCCCCAGGCCGCGTCCTCGCGCAGCACCGATTTGAGCCCGGACAGCGTGTCGATCGGGCTGAACAGGCCCTTACTGTTGACGAACGCCGTCATGAAATCGCGGATCAGGTTGCGCGCGATGAAGTCCGGAATGATGGTGGTGCCGGCGCGCAGGCCCTTCGCAGGCAGCGCGAAGATGCGCGTCAGCATGCCGACCGATTGCCGATCGATGCCGCGGAACGCCGCGACCAGGTCGGGATCGTTGACCGCTACCTCCTCACGCACGCCATTGCGGTACGCGCGGATCACATCGCCGTCTTCCGCGACGCCGCGCTGCACGAACTCGGCGAGCGCGCCCGGATCGCTGACGCCCTGCTCTTTCAGATACCCGGTCAGCTCCGGATCGGCTTTCACCGGCGCCTTGGTCTCGGCCTTGAAGCCCTGCTGCTTGAGCGCGTCGATCAACTCGATCCCGGCCGCGTTGCGCTCGGCGATCGAGATATAGGCGTAGGTATTCTTGATCACGCTCTCCAGCGGGTCGAGGATGTCGCGGCTCGACCCCTTGATGCGCTTGATCGGGTCGCCGGGTCCCATGCTCGATCCGGCGCCCTTTCCTTTCAGCGGGCTCTCGTCCATGACGCGATAGAACGGCACGAAGTTCTTGTTCGCCTCAAGCATGGCGGCGTGTCCCTCCTTGGAGAGCACGCCGGAATCGCGCAGGTAGGCGGTAAGCTGGTTCTGATAGTCGACGAGTTCGCGGAACGGCTGCTCGAACTGCTTGCGGCCCTCCGCGACGACGGTGCGCGCGGCCTCAAGCCCGGACGAAATCAGCGGCGGTGCGGTCACCGTCGGGCCGGTGTCGAACCCGCTCTTGATGCCCTTCGCCTCCAGCTCCAGCGCGCGCGCCGATGCCGCATAGGCGCGCAGCCCGTCGAAGTCGTTCTTCACCGGCGCGAGGATGTCCTTGAGCGGCTTGCCGACGTCGGCGAACGTATTGAAGTCGAACGTCGCGTGGTTGAGGAAATAGTCGGACTTGCCGAACTGCCCGCGCGTCAGCCGCGCCAACTCGTATGCGTTTTCGCTCGCCGCCTTGAGCGGATGCAACTCGTCGACCGCGTCGGTGTAGAGCCGCGACCACGACCACGGCCGCTGTGCCTCGCCCTCGCCGACGCTGATCTTGTCCAGGATCGTCTTCTGCGCGTCGCTGTAGGACGGAGGCTCCGGCACTTTCGGCGCGGGCGGCTCCGGCGGTGCAGGCGGCTCGCCGCCATAAGGCATGTCCTTCGGGTCTTTCGACAGCAGGCGCTGCGCCACCACGGGATCGGACTGCGCGTCGTGCGCGACCTCGGCGGGCAGGCGGCCCTGCTCCTCATAGGTCTTGAGCAGCTTCTCCTGCACGGGCAGCGGCGCGTCGCCGCCGGTTGCGGCTTTCGCCGCAGTCGCGAAGTCCGCCGAGTTCGGCAGCCCTCCAACCGGAACGTCATGGATTTCCGCGCCTGTCGGGGTGCGCTCGATCCGCGCCAGCGTTTCGCCTTGCGCGACGCTGAGGCCCGACGTCTTCGCGGTCTGTGTGGTCTTGCCGAGCCGGCCGAACGCGACCAGCGCGCCGAGGCCGATCGCCTTATCGATGCCCTCGTCGGTGGTCAGGTCCAGATTGCCCTTGGCGACTTCGCCCGGGATCTCGGCCGTCTCCTTCATCGACTTGAGAAACTCCATCGGGTATTTCTGGACCGTATCCCACAGCTTCGCGCGGCCGTCTGGCGTGGAAAGCAGGTTGATGCCCTGCGGGATCGTCTGCAGCAGCCCGCCCTCGCGCTTGCGCGCCTGGTTACCGGCCTCGATGCGGTTCTCCAGCGCCTGCGGGATTTTATCCGGCGCGACCACCCCTCCGGTGAAATAGGCGTCGATCTCGTTGTCCTTGAACCCGCCGGCGGCGAGCGCATTGCGGCGCTGCTGCGACCACGCGGCGATCTCCTCGGAACTGTACCCGGCCGCCTGCAAGGCATCGAGCGGGCCAGCCATCACAGCCCTCCGGTGCGCTTGAGATATGCATCCGGGGTTTCACCGGGCTGCCGCGCCGGTCGGGGTGCGCCACCCGCACGCAGTCGATCCGCCGCGTTCTTGATCGACTGATCGATCGTGGTCTGGTACGGCCGCAGCACCTCCGGCTTGCCGAGAAAGTCCGGCTTCGACGGGTCGAACAGATCGTAGGGGCTTTTGCCCGCCTTGCGGTACTCGTCGACTTTGCCGTCGACGAAGTGCTGGAACGCGTACATCTGCAGCTTGCCGCCCTGGTCGATGTGCCCCATCAGCGGGTTCGACTTGTCGATCGTGGCCTTGACGGCCTCGGAGAACTGATGGCGCGTCGTGGTCAGCTTCTCGCCTTCGGGGGTGCGCGCCTCCTTGAACCGCGTCTCGAGCCACTCCTCGTCCTGCCGCTTGAGATTGCCGTTGATGTAGGCGGTGCGGATTTGCGCCAGATCGGTGAGTTTATCCGGGTCGCCGTCGGGCAGGTTCATGCGCCGGAACAGGTCCATGGAGTTCGTCTGCGAGACCTGCGCGAGCGGCTCGGGCATGCCGTCGCGCTTGATCCAGCCGAGCATGCGCATCTTCGCCTCGGGCGACATGTTCGGATTGGTCTTGATGTCGTTCTCGGTGATCGTGGGCGTTGGGCTGGCCGCGTCCCGGATGATCGCGTCTTCCTGCCGCTCGTCGCCGATCTTCTTCGCCTTGTTGGCAAGGTTGATGCTGCGTTCGAGATTCTGGATGTGGTCCTTGATCGCCTTCTGGCCTTCGGCGTAATCGAGTTGACGCTGAACCGGATCGACGCCCTTCTCCTGCAGATGCGAGTCCAGCGCCTCCTGCGCGGCCTGTACGCCGCCAGCCGGGTTCTGCAAAATCTGGTTGATGCCGGCGGTGTAGCGCGCCGCGCCGACGGTCAGGTCGAACTTCTTGAGCCGCAGCGCCGCGACGTCCGGGCTCTCGCCGAGCACCGGGTTCTGCACCCGCAGCTTGGCGGTCTTGACGTAGTCGTCGATCAGGCGCTGGACCTGCGGGTCGCCCGGCTTGGCGCCGGACTGGATCAGGCTGATCGCATCAGTCGCGGTCGACTCCATCCGCGCGGTCGTGCCGGTGTCGAACTGGTGCTTGATGTTGCGTTGCTGCTCCAGCACCAGAAATCGATAGTTCTGCGTCGTGCTGTTGTCGATCGACCGCTCGAGCATGGCGCCGACATCCGCGCCGGCCGCCTTGGCGAATTCCTCAACGTGTTTCTTCTTGAATGCCGCCGCCGCTTCCAGATAGCCGTCCGGGTTGTTCTGGAATTGCTTGCTCAGCACCAGATCCTGGCGTTTCGCCTCGGCCTCTCCCATCGAGAGCGCCGAGAACTTAACTGCGCTGTGAAACGCAATCGCCGCGTCGCCGACGATCGGCGCCTGCGCGACCACCAGATTGCCGTCGGCGTCGCGGGTCACAGCCTGATAGCCGGCCTGCTTGGCGTAGAGCTTGGCGACCTCGTTCGTCTCGTCCGAAGCCTTGGACAGCGTGTTGGCGACCTCGCGCAGCGGGGACGGCAGTTCAAGCAGATGCGGCGTGGCGACCTGCGGCGTGGCGACCTGCAGGTCGGCGACGCGCGGCGTCGGCAGCGAGGGCGCGCGCGGGGCGCGGACTGATCCGGGATCGATTTCCATGCTGGGGAGTGCGCCGGCCATCATCCACCCCCAGCGCCGGAGCCGAACGCCTTGCCGATCCCGCCGAGAATATCGGTCGCGGCGTTCATGTAGCCCATCGTCACCGCGGTATCGCCGAGGCCATGCGCGGCGTCGGCATTGTATTGGCCATAGAGGCGCGTGGTGTCGGCGTTGAACTTGCCGTATTTCTCGGCGGTCGCGGCATTGTATTCGCCCATCGCCTTGGCGCTGGAGCCCTGGGTCAGCGCAAAGTCAGAGGCCTGGCGCAGATATTCGGCCGCCGCGCGCTCCTCGCCGACCTGGCCCTTGATCGAGGCGACCGCGGCGGTCCGGTTCATGTTCGACACGCCGGTGACGTCGCCCATCAGCGCCGCCGTGGTCGGTGAGGAGAGGTCCGCGCCGCCGGCCGCGCGCATGGTCGAGATGTTGCCGAGCGTGGTCGAGAGAGTCCGGCGCGCCGCCGCGTCGGTCATGCCGGCCTGCAGTTCGCCGAAATCGGCAGCGGTCTCGTGCTGCGAGGCCTGCATCGTGTCCTGCGCGGACGTGATGCCGAACTGCGCCTCTTGTTGCGCACCCTGATAGCGGTAGTTCGTGGCCGCGCTGGCCGCCTGCAGTTCGTAGTTCGTCGCCTTCGCGCCGCTCTCCAGCAGGGCGTTCTGCGCCTTGACGTCGTACTCCTGCTTTTTGGCGTAGCCCGACGCGACGTCGGACCCGGCTTTCATGCCGAGCGAGGCGACCGATGCGCCCGCGCCAACAGCAGCAATCGTGCCGGTGATGCCCACGTCAGTCTCCGATCTTCATCGTGTAGACAACGTCCTGCGGCTTGAAGCCGATCCGCTCGAACAGAAGCCCGTGATTGTGTCCGACCTTTGTGCGCAGCGACATCAATTGCACGCCGCGCCGCTGCATTTCCTCTTTGGCCGCAGCGAGCAGGCGCAGACCGACCGAGCCCTTGCGGTGATCGGGATGCAAGAAATGTATGTCGTCGATCGCTGATTTGACGTGGACATAGTGCGGATGCATGCAGATCATCATCACGACGTAGCCGATCAGCGTTCCCATGTGCCGCGCCGTGATCACGCAAAGCTTGTCGGCGCGCTCCAGCGTCTCGTACATCGCCAGGTCGGGATTGATGGTCAGCAACTCCTTGTGCGGCGCGATCTCGTCCCAATGCAGAACCAGAAGCTGCTTCGCCTCCGGGTAGACATCGGAGAACTTCTCGACTGCGAACAGCGTGCTCGGGACATGTGCGGTCATACCGTAACCTGCGCATCGAGTTCGAGGATCGTCAGCGGGCCGGGCGTGTCCTTGATGATGGCGACGCGCGGGTCGTGAAACCGGCCGATCGGGCGTATCGAATAAGCCTGCTCGCGCAGCGGCGGCGCCAGCGTCGGGTCGTCATCCTGATTCCACGCTTCGAAGCGGCGGCGCGACATGACAGTGCCGGCGGGCGGGTCGGTACGCTTCTGCGGCGCGCCCGCGATCCGGCACATCGTGAAGCCGGTCGAATTCTGCACGTGCGTCATGAAGCGCGCGATGCGGCGCTTGCGCAGGCGCTGCTGGACGTCCTGCCCGGGTTGCACCGACGGCACGAACGGTTCGAGCGTAGCGGTCCACGCCTGCCCAGCGGTCAACGTCGCGCTGGCGAAGTTCTCGCCGGCATTGTTCTGCGGAATGAGAAACCCGTTTGCGTCGATCTGATAGGTGCCCATCATACGCAGGCCGTCCATCAGATCGACCGAACCGCTCGCAAGCCAGAACAGCGGGCCCTTGCCGCCCGGCGGGGTCAGCGAGGTCGGAACGGCGTTGTAGAGCATCGCGGCGTCGAGATATTGCGTGGCGTCGATCCGTTCGACGACGTTCACGTTGGCGATGAGGCCGCGCGGGTAAAGGGCCGCGACAATGACGCCGGAGTGCCCCTTGAGCGCGGATATCCACGTCGCCGATCCCGCGCCCGACCACGGCAGCCAACCGGTCGTTTTAGTGTCGATGACACCGCTCTTGATGTTAAAGTTGCATAGGAGCAGCGACCCGTCGGAGTTGCAGACATAGAAGTAGCTTTCCTCGAACTGGTCCGACCCGCCCGGCGCCGCAATGGCGATCGGGTTATGCAGCAGATGCGAATGTATCTCGCTGATGTCATCGACGATGTACGGACGACTGTACGCGCCGACCGCCTGCACGGCCTTGATCTGCGTGCCGCCCGCGCTGACGAACACAATCGACTGCTGCACCGGGCGCGGCTGCACTTGACCGACGCCCTCCGAAAGCAATGTGTTGAACGCAACTGAGCCAGGCTTGAGCGGGGTCGCTTGGTTGATCGGAACGTAATAGATCGCATTATCGCAGAACACGAACTCCGATCCCTCGGCGCCTGGCACCACGTAATAGGCGCGCGATTTTCCCGGCACGAGCTCCTGAATGGCATTGGTCGGGGCTACATTGTTCTCGTCGGTGTACAGGTCGTTGAACACGCCAACCGCAGACCACGCGACAAGCTGCGGCAGCGCGGGGAAATCGCAGAACCCGAGGCGACTTTGGTCGACGAAGCATGAGCGCGGCCAGCCGCGAAACAGATTCATAACCTCCTCGTCCCAGACCGTGACGGGCTGCGGGATCTGGATGTCGCTGAGATAATTTGTGGCCGAACCGCTCGGCCCGGCGATGATCTCCGCGGTGGCAAAGTTCGTCGCCGTGAAGCGCTGCACCCAGATGTACGACCCGCTCGGGCCGCTATCGACCACCTGGGTGATGATCCCCTTCGCGCCCGTCGTCTGGCCGATCACCTCGTCGCCGACGCGATAGAACGTCGTCGCCAGGAGCGGAGCCGGGAAGGTCAGGATCGTCGAGGTGAAGATCGGCCCGAAGGCGAGGCCTTGAAGCTGGAACGGATTGAAATAGGCCGTGATCAGGATCTGCGACGTGATGTAGCGCATCCGCGTCCCGACCATGCCGGGAACGCAGACCGGCTGATCGAAGGTGAGAACGCCGTTTCCGTCCGGGTTGAAATTCGGCAGCATGTTCACGCCGCGCGGCGACAGCCTATAAAAGATCGTACGCTTCTGCGAGGTGCTGACGTCCTCGGCGTAGAGCGCAATCGACCACGTGCTGACCTGCGACACGCCATCCCAGGTCAGCACGCGCGGCTGCATTCCCTCGAACGTGATGTAGACCGAGAAGCGGTAGATATCCCACACGATGCTGATCGCGGTCTGGGCGGTCCACGGAAAGACCAGCCCGGAATCGAACACCTTGGCAAACGCCGCATTGTAGACGCGCACGTAGCTGCCGCCGAACACGAGGAAGAAGCTCTGCCCCGGCGACATGATCACTTCATCGACGCGGGAATTCTCCACCCCGAGGATGCGGCGCCCCGGCCGGTTTGCCAGCGCGCGCGAGGACAGCGGCCGCCAGTTGCTCATCTGGCGCGCGACGGACTTGTGCTCGGGAAGATCGTCGCCGCGCTTGATCCATGCGTCGGCCTCGCCGCCGGAAAAATCGCGCTGCGCGTTATTGGCTTTCTGCACCGCCATCGGTCACCCCAGACGGCGGGCGCGCCGCGCCGCGGTGACGCGCGAATTCCACATCGAACGCTTCGGCTTCTGCTGGTCGTAGCGGGTGCGCGCGCGCTGCGAGTAAAGCTCGCCGCTGTGCCACATCTTCTCGGCCATCACGGTGTCTTCGTGCAGGCCGCTATAGATCCCCGACATCACGAAGAACTGCAGCGCGAGCACGAACATCGGCGTCGCGCCGGTCGGGTCGGCGTTCGTGGTCGAGACGTATTTGATGGACACGATCGCCGGCGCGGACGTGCCGGTCGGTGGCGGGGGGCCACCGCGCGCGTTCAACACCAGCTTGCCATTCTCGATGTCGTAGGGCACGGCCATGCCGAGACCGGCGGCGGACGATGCGATCCGCACCCAGATCAGGTGCAGCAGGTCGCCCGGGAGTGGATAGGCAGTGTCCCACTGGGTATTCGTGGGCGCGGTCGGAGAGGCCGGCAGGTTGGCGATCACCGCGGTGGCAAACCCCCAGCCGTGATCCTCCATCATCAGCGCGAGGCCGCGCTCGTAGGCCGGCGAACAGACGTTCCACTCGTCGGAACCGTCATCCGCGACGTTGCACTGGTTATTGCCGGTGACAGCCAGCGCGCTGTTCACCAGGGTCAGCTTGTCCACCGGCCACTGCATGCTCATGGTGCCGACCGTGCGGCTCGGCGGAGGACGCCGCAACGCACTGGCGCCGCTGTGAGGGCCCGGCTCCCCCTCAGGCTTGCCCCTAGGGGTTGAGGGAGGGTAGAGGTTGGGTCATGCGGGATGTGCAGACGCCAGATTGGTCCAGAGAGGCCCCGCGCACGTTTTGGGACCCATGCCGCAAACTTCTAAAGTCTGTTCGAACGTATCAGCGGTGGGGCGGGACCTCGCCAATTGCCCGCATCGTGAGAGTGATCTCGGTTGTCCGCCACCGCTTTTGGTCGGCTGTGACAGGTGCGGATATCCCACTGAATTCAAATATCGGCGGCGGGTTGATGATCCCCCATCCGAACGGAATTGTGATTCACCCGTCTGCCGTGATTGGACCGAATTGCTTCATCCTGCAGCAAGTAACACTCGGCACTGGTGCCGCGGGTGGCACGCCAACAATCGGCGCCGGCGTCCTGATAGGAGCAGGAGCCAAAATCCTCGGCCCCGTCTTCATTGGAGATGAGGCCAAGATTGGTGCTAACGCGGTAGTCCTTGGCGACGTGCCAGCCCGAACTTCTGCTGTCGGCATCCCGGCAAAAATACTACGGCCATCTACGAAGCCATCAACTCAATCCGACGCTTGCGGGCGTTGAAAAGCTCTACTGCCGTCCAGCGCGATTGCGGAGTATCGTAGATGTTCGGATCGAAGATTGACCACGCATTCGAACCGGCCACAGACAGGAAACTCGGATACTCCGACCGCGATCCGAGCCCCACCATGTTCTGCAGGTTGATGCCTTCGTATTTCGTCAGGAGGGTGTGTCCCTTGGAGGCCGCCCGCAAAGAATTGACCTCTGCGGTGCCCGTGTAGTCGGGCGAATATCCACCCTCATAAAAGCAGAGCTTTTTGTTGTAGGTCACGCAGAGCGCGTAAAATGCTTGCCCGATTGTCTGAATGGCCGGAAGGCTATACGTGCCAGAAAGGACGCTGGACCGCACATAGCTTTCAAGCGCCGTCGCTGCGGCAGCGCCACCCCCGGCATATGTCGCCGCAAGCGTTGTTTCGGTTCCGCCTCCGTAGTATCCGGCATTCCAGTAGTTCGCGAAGGAGATGTGGGTGACGTACGTGCTCGCGCTTGAAGTCGTGAGCCTCAGTTGCACGTCGGCGCCGGTCCCGCCAAATGCCTGACACGCGCACACGATGTTGTAACGCGATCGATCGCCACCGTAGACGGTGTCCACAGCCTGTCCGATAGCGGAAAGTGTGCGACCGTACCAAGTGCAGTAAGCCTGGATCGAATTGAGCGCGCCATTGCGCAACGTTTCGCGCAGGAACGCGTAGTTGGTCCCGTTGAAGCTGAAATTCCATTCTTCGTTGACGCCCTCGAAGAAAGGAACAAGACCGGAATTGAGGTTCGCCGCCATGTAAGTGGCGTAAGACGAGGTGTAGTCCGAAATCGGATCACAGGACAAAAAGTGAGCGCACACCCAGGGATGAGCATTGACCTTGTTGCAAAGCGACACGAACACCTCGGGCGGCACCATCTGGTGCAGACCTCGCGACGTGCCGTTGGCGTTCGAAACCAGATACCCGTCAAGCGCAGAGTCGTAAGTGCAGATTGACAGAAACCCGCCTTTGAGCGGCGTATCCATGAACTGGGCCGACATTCGAACGCGGCCGTTACGGTCCAATATCTCCTTGGCTCCGGTCGCGCCCACGTTCAGGTACATGACCGTTGTTGCGGTCCCGCCGGAAGTGAACGCGCCGTAAGCAGTCGAGTCTACACTCAGCGAAATGGTTGTTGCGTCGGCTGCGGAAATCGTCTGCTTGGTGCCGTTGATCTGCGTCGTCCCGCCGACGCCGACGAGAGCCACCTTCTGGCCGACAATAAAGGTATTGGCGCCGACCGTCAGAACCGTGGGATTGCCGCGCGTGATTGCCGTGATCGTATTGCTGGGCTGATCCTTGTCAAAACTCACAATCGCACGCGACTTGTCCGCCAGCACATAGCCGGAAAGCGCCGCCGAGAAGGTGTCGCCGCTGCTCGTGCATGTTCCAGCAAGCCACTCAACCGGGAAACGATCCTCCGAATAACTCCAGTACGTGATCGGCTTGCGGTCCGACCATTTGACGATGGTCGAGAAGTTCGAATCCCCCCATCCAAGATCCCGGACGACGCCGAACTGCGCCATATAGCTCAGGTACAGCGGCGAAAATATCTCCCCCGCGTCAAGCAAGGCTTCGTCGTCCACGTGGCAGATGCGAATGTTATTCCCTGTCGGCGAGCCGAGCGCTGTGATGAAGAAATCACATCCGCCGGACGCCCCAGGTGTAACGATCGCGCGTCCATTCAGTCCGGACAGGCTTCCGCTCACCAGCGTGGCACCCGAGGGCGAGCATGTCAGGTTGCCGTCCCACTTGATGACCCAATTGCCGGGCCGGTCAGTCTGACTTGGCCCATTGAATTGGGTGTGTACGCCCCCACTGACAATCGAAGTCGGATATCCATTACTGTCAAGGATGGAACGATCAACCGGCGCCCCGCCTGTCGTCTTGGTCCACTCGCGGCCCGTCTTAAGCAAGTTGATGAACGGGTAATCACCAGTCCTAACATCGCTGGTGTTGATCTGCAGGCGTTTCCCGTTGTGGGTCATTCTAATGATAGCTCACAGCACACTTATTGCTCGCCGGCACCGCGCTGCTCGTCACCGAGAAGGAGGCATTCGTCGCCGCGATCGTCCACTCGGAGCCAAGCAGCCATGTTGTCGTGTGGTTGCCGGCCGGGGTCTCAGTCGAGGAATTGAAGTTGCGGGTATTGGCGCCGTTGATGCCGTCGATTGCGATCAGGAAGTCGCCAAGCGTTACGCCGATTGTAAACGTCTGGTTGCCGGAAGTTGCGCTATTGATTTTCGTACTGGAAGCAAGCCCGGTCATGGTCCATACATGAATGTCGCGCTCAAGGAACGCGGCGTTTGTCGTGTTGAGGGTGATCGTCTGCGCTCCGGACCCAGTCGGAACGAGTCCGCTATAGAAGGCGATGATATTGCCCCCGGTGAAAGTTGCATCTTGCGTGAGCGTCACACCATTCACGACTAGCGAAACGATCGTCGCCGACGTGTTTTGGATTACCAGACCAACAGAGACCAGCCGATCAACAGATGCGGTGCCGATGTCAATTGAGTATGTGGCGACGGTAGCCGAAGCGACAGCGCTCGTTCCCGAAGCGCGGTAGGTGAGTGTCGCCGACGCCACCGCAATAGTCTGCGTGACTGTGTTGGACCATGGACTGTAGTGGTTCGCACCGGCAACAACATGGTTGTGTCGAGCGCGGGCGTACCATGTCCCGTTAGCCAGCGCGCCGGTCGTGAACGCAGCCGTTCCAGCCAGCAGTTCAGCCGCGTCCAAGGTGTTGCTGCCGGTGCCAGGCGCAGTAAAGAGCGCGCTCGTGGACCACTGAAACTCGATGACATCATAGTTGCTGCCATCGATAGAACCGGACGCCCAAACATGTGTATCGTCGAAATCGCCCGTGAATGTCGGCGTATTGTCGGTCCCCGCCGTATCCCACGTCAGCACGGGAGCCCCAGGCGCGAGCGGGTCTCCTGCGCGCCGACCGCCGGAGCCAAGTTTCCCGAAACCTGCGCCTAGTTTGCCGAAGGGCATGGCGCTATCAGTTGTTCGTGATGACGGAAATCTTATCGCCCGGCCGCACGTAGAAATATTCGGTGCTGTCCGCGGACATGCGCGCGGACGCGGCCGTAGCGGTCGGGTTCGCGCCGATCTTGATCGAGCAGATCGCGTCCGTGTGCACGCGGATGAGCTTGGTGTCGCCCGAGAACGCGCTGGACTGGGTGGCAGAGCCGCCGATCGCGACGGTCTGCTCGACCAGCGCTGGCTGTGATGCGACCTGCAGGCCGGACGGAGCGCCGCCGGTTAGTTCGGAGACGTAGAGGGTCGCAGCGAGAAGTTGCGCCGGAAGAAAGGCGATGAATAGCAGCGCGAGCGCAATGCGGCGCATCGTAATCTCCTGCGCAGTAGTCGCGGCGCCGACTTACTTCGGCGTGGCTGGCTCGGTGGCCGGCACAGCGGGCTCGACCACGGGGGCGGCCGGCGGCGGGGCGGCGCGGCGTTTTTCCTCGGCCTCGATGTAGCCGTTCACCGCATCCATCTTGATGTCGCGCGGGGCACCGAGCCGCAGCGCGAGACCGCGCCGGCGGGCGTTTGCCATGTCACGCCAGCCGGGCGGAATCTCGGTGTTCTTGTCGGCGACCACTTCGGTGTCGGCTGCGAGCTGCGATGGCTGCACCGGCGCGGCGGCCAACGTGGCGCGGGCGGCGGCGACCTTTTCAGTCCACTCGCGCGCCTCAGCCTCGCGCTTGTCGGCCTCGTCGACGACCTTCTGCGCCTCTTCGCGGTTCTTGGCGTCCTGATCGACCTCGGCCTGCGCTTGCGGCGAGAGTGACAATTCGGGCATGTCCGCGTTCTGGCGATAGGCGTTGGTCTTTTCGACCGGCCAGGGCGTGGCCGACCACTCGGCCGGATGCCGCTGGACGGCGTTGTCCGCGTCGACGTCGTAGGGAAACTGCGTCGCGCCGCTGCCGATGTGGTAGACGGTTTTCATGACTTAGCCCTCTTTATGCGCGGCTCGCTTGCGGCTCAGTGATCGTTGTCGGCGTAGCTCAGCCACGAGGTCAGCGTGATCGACGGCGTGGTGCCGGCAATCACGGCGTAGCATTTCAGGTAGGCGTAGACCGTGTTTCCGAACAGGTTGGAAAACGGCGTGTACACGCGCAGGCCGCCCGCATTGGTCGGCGGGATCGGCAGCGTCGCGCCCATGATGGTCGCAACCTGGCGCCCGGCCGTGACCGCGGCGAAGTCGCGGAATGCGATCAGGTCGACGTTGCCGTTGCCGAACGCAATATCATTCGATGCGAACAGGCAGAGCTTGTAGCTTTCATCCACCGACGAGAAGTCGATCGCGGTGATGTTCATGCACCAGATGCCCTCAGTGCGGCCAGCGCCCAAGGCCGGAACGGTTCCACCAAGCGGCAGTACCGCGTTGAGGTTGTTGACGTAGCCGGTGGCGGTGAGCGTCTGCGCCGATGCGAACGCGTTGGTCGCATCGTAAGGCGCGGGCGGGTACGGCACCTGCGAGGGAATGGTGTTGATCGTGAGGGCCATGTGTCGCTCCTGTGCTCGCCGTGGCGGCCGTTACGCGACGACGGTCGCGGCGGTGATCGAGGTGAGGCGGGCGCAGGCGCGCGGATGCTCGCGCGCGATGCCCCAGTCCCATTTGATGTGCGTGGAATCGAACGGCGCGCCAGGAATGAACCCTTCCGGGATGACCTGGAGCGGCGTCTGCTCGATGCCGTAGATCCCGCCGTCGCGGAACGAGGCGAGGTAGATCGAGGAGGTGACCGCGCCGCCGCCGCCCGCGCCGACTTCGGTGAACGGCAGCAGGTCCGGCGAGTCGTCCGGCTCGTAGCCGAACAGGATCGGCAGGCCCTTGTACTTGCTGATGCGCTTGCCGAGGTTGTCGGTGTCGGACGAGAACGAATTGCCGGTGAGCGTCGAGTTGCGCGCCGCGATATCGACGAACGGCATCAGGCCGCGCGGGAAGATCCAGTGCGTCGGTGAATTGACCAGCCAGAACAACTGGTCGAGGTTGGCGAGCGAAAGCGCCGCGCCGCCGGCCGCGGCCGAGTTGTTGATCAGGTTGACGGTGAGTGTGCCGCAGCGCGCCTGCAGGCCGGTCGGGGTGCGCGGGTTCGACGAGGTGTCGCCCTTGATCCACTGCTGGCTATAGAGCTGCGCCAGCGCGGTCATCTTGAGCTGTTCCTGCTTGTACTTGTGGTCGGGGCCGAGGCGATCGATGATCGCGCGGTCGACCTGCAGGTAATCGTCGATGAAGTAGGTGTCTTCCTCGCGCAGATTGAACGAGCCGCTGCCGACCGTTCCCGCCTCGTTGAGGCCGCGGAAGGTGACCGTCGGGAGATTGGCAATGTCCATGAACGCGCGCTTGCCCATCTGCGCGGGCAGGATCGGGATCGCGTTCATCATGTCGGACTTGTCGATCATGTTCTGCACCCAGATGCGCGTCGGCGACGTCTCGGGCAGCGTCTTGGCGTACTCCAGGAAGGAGATCGGCGCCGTAATGGTGGGGGTGATGCTGACGGCCATCGAAGTCGTCTCCTGTTAGTGCTTCTGGCGCGCGGCCCACGCATCTTGCGCGGCGCGTGCTTGTTTGAAGTTCATCTTCTCGATGCCGGGGATATTGTTCGTCTCGGGCGGTTGGCGGCCGCCCTGCGAAAACGAGCCGGCGCCCTGGTCGCGGAACGAGGCCATCAGCTTTTCGAAGCCCTCGACGTGCTTGGCGGTCACCAGCATGGTTGACATGACCTTGGCGAGCTCGCTGCCGAGCTGCGCTTCGAAAAAGTTCTCGACCGCGGTGACGCGCGCTGAGCCGGCCGGGCCGAGCTTGGCGACTTCGGCGTCGCGCGCGGTCTTGAGCATCTGCTCGTTGCCGACCTGCGCGCCGGCGTAGAGCGCCGTCATCTGCTTGAACTGATCCGCCGACATGCCGGCCTTGTGGGCAAACTCGCGCGCCTGCGCCCAGATCGGGTTGTTCGGGTCGATCTTGAATTCGAGGCCCTTTGGGACCTGGAAATCGCTCGGCAGCTCGAGCGGATAGTCGTTCGCCGTCTGCGGCAGGGTCAGCTTGCGGCTGTCCTCGGTCGCCTTGAACGTCGCCAGTTCCTTGTAGTGCTCGGCGAACTCGGGCCTGATCTTGGCTCCGTCCGCGTCCCAATGGTTTTCGGGCAACCAGTCGGGGCGCGCGGGCTTGTCAGCCGCCGCCGGAGTTGCCGCTGCCGTCTCCGGAGATGCCGGTGGCGATGCGGAGGTACTCGGGGTCGCTGGCGCGGAGGAAGCTGCGGGCGTCGGTGGGCTTGCGCTCGGCGCGGGGCTCGCGGGCGCGGAAGACGATGGTGCGCTCGGAGGCGCGGCTGCTGCTGTCGGTTCGTCCGCCACTTTCGTCGATTCCCTTTGCCATCATGGCCATCAGTTCGGCCGCGAACCTGCGGCGTCCATGTTCGGTTCGCAACGCACTCTCGTCCGGCGCGTGCTGGTCCAGGATGCCCATCATGGTTTTCTGGAAGAAGCGGTACAAAAGCTCGCCGTCACGGGTCCGCGCGAGCCGGTCGAGCGCCTCGTTGATGTCCTTGTCGTCGATGTCGCTCATGGTCCGCCTGCCGCTTCGGGCTGCTGGCCGGCCGTTCCGCCTGGCTGCTGGCCGGCGACAAGCTGCTTGATTTGTCCCAAAGCGGCCGCGACCGCTTCCTTCTTGCGCATCTTGAGCAGCCCCGAGGTGCGCATCTTGTCGATGAACGTCTTGATGGTCTCGCCGCCGTCGACGTGCAGTTTCCACTCCTCGGGGAACATCTGCCCCAGCATCTGCGCGCACTGCGCGGCGGTCGCGATTTCCTGCTGCTCCGCGGCGCGCTGCGCCGGATTGTAGGGCTGGGTCGAGATCGCGCGGCCCGCCTTGTCGGTCACGCGCTTGATCGTGCCGGCCGCCTCGAGCAGGTACTTGAAGCGCAGGAAGATCGCGCGCGGACCCTCTCTCCAGAACGACATGCCGGGCGTGCCCATGCGGCGCTGCGCGCGCGCGAGCTCGTCAAACCATTGCGCCGCGGTCGGCGGGGTGTCGCCGCTCTGCTCGGGGTAGTCGACGAAGAACAGCTTGCGCAGCCGCTTCTCCATCGTCTCGATCGTGAACATCTCGCGATCGACGTTCGGCTGCTGGTAGATCGCGCGCACCGCGTTCTCGCTGCCGACCCGGATCGGGTAGGCCATGCCGGGCTCGATGCCGTTCTCGACCTCGGTAAAGCTGTCATCCGGAAAGGTGATCGCCGGATTGTAGCTGCGCTCGGTCGCCTCGAGGTATTGCCGCTCCAATTCGTCGACCTGGCGGAATGTCGGGAGCCCTTGCAGCGCGGGTCCGTGCGCCCACGGCCAGTCGGCGGTCGGGTTGAAGCGCATCACGAGGAACGGACAGCAGCCCTCGCCCTTCAATTTGACGTCGTGGATCAGTTCCTCTTTGAACAGCACGACGTGCTGCCAAACCTCGTCGCTGATATCCTCCCAAACGCGCCAGAAGCCCCACGAAATCTGCGAGCGATCGGTCGGCTTCTCCTCTATCGTTTTGCGCGTTTCGGCTTTGATCTTGTTGTAGATGTCATCGCCGAGCAGCGTCTTGACGTACTTGTTGTAGGTGTGACGCACGACGAAGCGGTCATCGATCTCGCCGTCGGGGCCAAGGTTGATCTCCATCTCGCGCATCGGGACGGCGAGGCATTCGATCGGCATATGCGCGAGCCGGCGCTTGATCCACATCCCGGCGCCGGCGATCACGAGGTCCGGATTGAAGGCCTTCGGCAACTCGGTGTAGAGGTTCGACGTCTTGATCGCCTTGAAGATCTGCTGATCCTGCTTTTTGACGTCGTCCTTGATCTGGTCCCAGATCTCCTCGAACCCCTCGCCCGCGGTGCGCTCGCACCAGATTTGCTCCTGCGGCATGTAGGTGTTCGTGACTTCGGTGATGAAGTCGCCGGTGATCAGCGGGCCGAGGTCCGTGTAAAGCTCGGGCTGGTCGGCCATCGGAGCTTGTGAGGGCTGGGTCTGCGAGGAAATCTCCCGCTGCCGCCACGGCGCGAGGAAGAAATACGCCTCCTTGAAATCCAAGATGCGCGTCGACTCCTTCCAGCGCCGCGCCTCGCGCAGCCGGTCGAGCGCGTCTTCCTCAAGCCTTGCTCCTGGTGCCTTGTCCTTGGGTTTCGCCATCAGGACACCAGCAGCGGTGAGCCGGAGCCGCTCCCGGCCATCGACATCTGCTGGCCGTAGCGCGCCAGGATCGAGGCGCTATCCATCTGCGCGATCTGCTGCAGCGAGTTGATGCCGGCCTGATTGGCCTGCGCGGTGGCGGCCGCGACCGCCGGATCAGTCGGCGGCGGGGTGAACACGGGCAGCGGGGCCGGCGTTACCGGCGCGGCGGCGACCGCGGGAAGCACCGGCGCGGGCGGCGCGACATAGGCCGGCGCGGCGAGCGGCGTCGGCGATGGCGGTGACGAGAACAGGCCCATCCTTGCGTCGTCGCGCAGGCGGCGCAGTCTCGCAACGCACTACGCGCGGATCCGACGCATCGTCTTCGGCTTGTGGACCCTGGCGGCGCGCGCCTCGCCGATCGGGCGGCGGCCGGTCATGCGGCGGCCCTCGCCCATGCCGAGGCAGAGATATTGCGTCGCGTCGGACGGATTGGAGTAGCGGCCCTTGTTCGGCTTGAGCTCGCCGGCCTCGTCCTTCTCGTTGAAATATCGCCCCGCCATCGCGACTTTCAGCGTGCGGCATGCCGGCGATAGCACGAAGCGCGGGCGGCCGTCGTACATCTCGTTGAGGATGTTCGCCACCGCATCGACGCGCGCGACGATGCTGTTGCCGATCAGGCCCGGCGGAACGCGGACCTTCATTCCGTTCGTCTCAAAAACCTCGTAAGCCGTCCGATCGTCGGTCTGCGTTTTATCCTGCCCCTTCGGGTCGCCCCAGAACCTGAACTGCTCGAGGTCGTGATCGGGGAAGTGCTGCGCTATGAACCGTCGAACCTTGGGCGCGAACGTCACCGCGCCCTCGTTTTTGCCGAGCAGCTCACGCAGGATCAGCACCCGCTGGTTGACGCCCTGCCCGAAGATCGCCGCCGGTTGGCGCCCGAAGTCGAGCCCGACGTCGATGTCATAATGCGGATTGGGAAGAAGGACCTCGTGCGCGACGTGGGTCTCGACCTTGAACATCGGCCAGACCGGCGAGCCCTCGACCACCAGCACCACGCGCACCATCAGGCGCGAGTCGATGAATGCCTTGGTCTTGCCGGCGCGCTGCTTGACGTAATAATCGTCGTCGAGGTTCTCCAGATTCTCGGCGTGCGGGTTGATGTCGTAGCCGACGACGTGGCCGTGCTCGTCCATCTTCTCGATCAGCGCCGGGGGCTGGAGATGGAAACCCCAATCGTCCGGCCAGTGGCCGAGCGCCTCGGCCTCCTCGTCGGTCAGGCCGGGCGGCAGGTCGACCTGGCCGGTCATGATCGCGAGCCAGTGATCCTCGTCCGGCGCGTTCGCGTCCGCGAAGATCCCGCGCCATGTCGCCCCGCCTTCTTCCTTGGGCGGATAGCGCAGGCGGGTCGTCGCCTCGTCAAACAGCGCCTTGTCGATGTATTGCAGCTCGTTGAACAGGATGCCGGTATATTCCGTCGAACGCAGCTTGCGGATGTCTTCCGGCTTGTCGAGCGCCAGGAAGTCGACCTCTACCCGCACATCGCCGAACCGCAGCGTGTGTGTCGGCGGGACCGACCAGTTCATCCGGCCATAGATGTGCTCCGGCACAATCTCGAGCCAAGTGCGGATCGTCGAGCGCTTCAAATCCGGGTAGGAGTTGCGCACCACCGCCCAGCGCGTTTTGCGCAATCCGTCCAGCGTCGAGGGCCGCTGCTCCTGCGCGTGCCGCATCAACCGCGCGAACAGCACATGGGTCTTGCCGCTGCCGATAGGACCCTCGATCACGTCGACAAAGCGGTTCGATTGCGCGAACTCCGCAAGCCGCGTGCCGCCGCGTATCTTGAATTTACGGCGGCCGTCGTCCTCAGTCATCGTCGACCTCGGACGCAATCCGCACAGCCAAGCGCGCAGCGCCCGAATTCAGCAGGTGGTACTGGTCCGCGGCCACATAGGCGGTCCCGACCGTGCGAGCCTTCCGAACCTCGATCACCGCAAACGCAATCGTCTCGCCGCTGCGCAGCCGCTCGAGCACCTCCTCGGCCAGCTCGATCGCCTCACGGTTCACGGAGGCGGCGGCAAGACCGATCTTCTGAATTCCCGCGCTCATCAGTTCCCACGCGCGCGCAGGATCGGCGAGGCCGGCGCCTCAATCGACTGCGACAAAACCTGCTTGAGCTTGTCGCAGCCGTAATACAGCGAAAGCGGATGCAGCCCGCCAACCGAAGCCGTCGGCTGCCCCGTGTCGAACAGGGCCACAATCCCGACCCCGACAATCTTGCCGGCCCGCGCCATCGCAAGCCCCTGCTCAAACAGCCGGATCACATCCGGATGCCCGAGCGTCTCCGCAACTTTCAGATTTGGCGTGATCATGTCGGCCTCCATGTTAATTTTTGCGGTTGGATTTGAGGGGGTTCAGCACGCGCGCTGCTCCATTCGCTCGGGGCAGTCGATCACGTAGTCGTAGAGGACATGAGGGCGGTCATCTGCGGCGGCGAATGCGTCGGCCTTCTCCTGGGTCGAGAAGATATGCACCACCTCGGGCGCGCCGCCGTCGACGCAAAGAACGCAGTACACCATCATTTTGGCGCCTCCGGCTTCGGCGCGTTGTCCGCCTCCCACTGCCGCTTCGCACGCGCCTGCAACTCGTTCAGCCACGCAACCACCGGCGCCGCGTCCTTGAACGTCAACCCGTTCAAATACGCCCGCACCGCCGCGTCCTGCTGCGCGTCGACCACAAACGGCACGAAGTCCGGCACCTTCCTCGCAGGCGCAGCATCCTCGGCGTGCGCCGCAACCACCGCCATCACCAAAAAAAATCCAGCATAAATCCGCTTCATCCGCTGTCCCTTCCCGCGATCGGGCCATTCGCCCGTACGAACTCAACCGCCTCGGCAAGACGCATCCGCGCGCAGCCCGCCATCAGGCATTCGTCCGGCGTCGTGCACGCGCGCGAATTCACGCACTCCTGCATCCGAGAGCCCTCAGCCCAGCGCGCCGCAAGATCGTCAACACCAAGCTCATCAGCCGCGTATCCGTCCCCAGGAACTCCGGAGGTCCCCAAAAATACCGACGTCACAGCAGCCTCCCGGTGGTCTGAGCAAATGCGATCGGATCGCGTGCGCCCTTGCTCAGATTGCAGGGCGCGCAGGTCAATTGAAGATTGGAGCGCCGGTTCGACCCGCCCGCGGCGCGCGGGATCACGTGGTCGATGTGGCAGGTCTCGTCGAGCCGAATGCGGCAGTAGGCGCACCGGCCGCGCTGGAGCTTCATCAGGTACGCGCGCCGGCGCCCCGTGCTCTTGCTATCGCGCCCACGTTTGGCAGCCCGGACCTTCTCCGGATTGTGCCGTTTCCACGCGCGTAGCAGTTCCCGCATCCGATCAGGATTGGCGGCGCGCCACGCCTTGCTGGCTCTCCGGCTGGCTTCACGCTCAGCATCGCTCCGAGCTTGATGGCGGGCGCGCTTCGCAACTCTCGCCCTCTCGCGCGACGCCGCCTTCTTCGCAGCACGGGCCGCCTCTTTCGCCGGATGCTCCCGCTCCCGCTTCGTCGTCAAAGCGCGACGATTGATCTCTCGCCGCTTCTCCGGATTGGCAGCGGCCCAGGCTTTCACCTCAGTCCGGTGCTTTTCAGGATTACGATTGCGCCAACGACGCTGATACTCA
>Ga0068860_100000546_pt1 | contig 45813 bp, 28 predicted proteins | sample KBSSwiS32_FD_66597 | JGI IMG/M metagenome (GOLD analysis project Ga0068860, IMG submission 66597) | Switchgrass rhizosphere microbial communities from Kellogg Biological Station, Michigan, USA - KBS Switchgrass S3-2 | ecosystem: Host-associated > Plants > Roots > Rhizosphere > Soil ... | reverse complement strand
AAATACTTCATCCTCTGTGGTGTAGGAATCGCCCAGGCACTGTTCGGCACGATTCTCCTGTACTTCGCGGCCGAGAAGGTGTTGGGCGCCGAAGGCGTCACCGCGCTGCTGTGGACACATCTGAACGCCGTGAAAGGACAACTCGAGCCGACCGTGTTGGGACTGGCATTTGTGTTCCTCCTCGTCGGCTATGGCACGAAGGTCGGACTCGCTCCCCTGCACAATTGGCTGCCGGACGCGCACGCGGAAGGCCCTACGCCCATCTCGGCCGTGCTGTCAGGACTGCTGCTCAACGTGGCAATCTACGCGGTCGTTCGCTGCAAAGTGCTCGTCGAAGGCTCCCTGCACTCGCCCTTGCCGTCACGGATGCTCATGGGTTTCGGGCTGCTGTCGGTCGTGCTGGCATCGTTCTTCCTCTGGCGCCAGCGCGATATCAAGCGGCTGTTTGCCTACTCCTCGATCGAGCACATGGGCATCATCACCTTCGCCTTCGGGATGGGCGGGCCCGTGGCGAACTTCGCAGCTCTTCTTCACATGACCGTCCACTCGCTCACGAAGTCGGCGATCTTCTTTGCCGTCGGGCACGCCGCCCAAAAGGCGGGATCCCAGGTCATGGACAATATCCGCGGTCTGATTACAACGAATCCAACCATCGGCTGGGGACTCATGATGGGCTCGCTCGCCATCCTGGGAATGCCGCCCTTCGGCGTGTTTGCCAGCGAGTTCCTCATCCTCACCACGGCCATGCGAGAGCAACCCTGGGCGACTCCCATTCTGCTCACGGCGCTCGGGGTCGCCTTCGCGGCGATCTTTGGGCGCGTCCAACCCATGGTGTTTGGCGAGACAACCATGAAGCGTCTGCCGCATCCGCCCGCGCTACTGCCAGTATTCGCTCATTTGTCGATCGTCCTCCTATTGGGCATCTACGTGCCGCCCTATCTGGCCGATTGGTATCGTGCGGCGGCACGCCTGATCGGGGGTGAGTGAGATGGCGCTGCAGTCCTTGTTCAACCGCAGCGATGTGCAACACGGCGCGCCCGGACTGCGTGGGGTGACGGTGTCGCCGGAGCAGTGGCGGCAAGCGGCGTTTGATCTGTCTGCCGCTGGGGCCAGACTGCTGGCGCTCTGGGCTAGCGGCGCGAATCAGGCATCGCACCTCATTTCCGCAGTGTTTGTCGCGCCCGAGGGTGGTGGATTGGTACTGACCCTCCCGATGGTGAATACAGACGAGCCCTATACCGGCATTGCGGAGTTGTTTCCCGCAGCTGCCCGGATGCAGCGGGCGATCGCAGACCTGTCAGGTGTACGTTCCACTGACCCCGATACTCGCCCATGGCTTCGCCACGCTGCATGGCCGCAAGGCTACCGGCCGCTGCTCGATCCACCTTCGCAGCCGATCGCCAATCCCGTTGCTGATTCCTACAGCTTCGTGCGCGTCGAGGGTGAGGGCGTGCATGAAATTGCCGTCGGCCCCGTACACGCAGGCACCATTGAACCGGGACACTTTCGCTTCTCGGTGGTGGGTGAGAAGGTGCTGAGACTCGAAGAGCGTCTCGGTTACGTTCACAAAGGCATCGAGCAACGGTTCACCCAACTGCCCCTCATGGAGGGTCACCGCCTGGCTGCGCGCGTCTCAGGGGATTCAGCCGTGGCCTTCTCGTGGGCGTACTGTCAGGCTCTCGAGGGAATCGCGCAGTTTGATGTACCGCCGCGCGCGGCGTGGCTGCGTGCGTTGTATCTCGAGCTGGAGCGCATCGCGAATCATCTGGGGGACCTGGGTGCACTCGGGAACGATGCCGGGTTTGCCTTCGGGCTGGCACAGTTCTCACGATTGAAGGAACTGCTGTTGCGTACCAGTCAGGAAACACTCGGTGCACGATATCTGATGGATGCCATCGTACCCGGGGGCACGCGGTCCGACCTCACGCGAACAGGCATCGCGGCACTCAGCGGATGTTTGGGGGAGATTTCAAATGAGGTCCTCACTCTGCGCGCGGTGTATGACGAGCACGAGGGTGTTCGCGACCGGTTCAACGGCGCCGGCGTAGTCTCGACTGAACTGGCCGCCCGTCTGGGATTGATCGGTCTGGCTGGACGCGCGAGCGGCCAGGCATTCGACCTGCGGATTGACCTTCCATGTGCCCCCTATCCGGATCTCGCACCGGCCAAGATAGTTCGCACCGAAGGCGACGTGGCCGCACGAGTCGCTGTCCGCTTCGACGAGTTTCAGCAGTCGTGTCGGCTCGTCCAACGCATCTTGAGCGAGCTCCCAGACGGACCACACAACAATCCAGTACGGATACCCACCGACGGTGCTGTTGGCATCGGTCTGATCGAAGGCTGGCGGGGCCCGGTGTGCCTCGCACTCGAAGCCGGTCCTGACGGAACAATACGACGCTGTCATCCCCAGGATCCTTCGTGGAACAACTGGCCCGTACTCGAGCACGCCATCATCGGCAACATCGTCCCGGATTTCCCGCTCATCAACAAATCGTTCAATCTCTCGTACAGCGGCCATGACCTCTAGCGTACAGCCATGTTGAAAACACTGCGCCAGATTGCCTCCATCGGCATCGTCTCCGAGCCGCCGCCGCAGGCAGACGAGACTCTGCGGGTTCGTGACACCCTCCAGGAAAGCATTCGGGAGGTACTGGGCCGTGCGCTGTGCATTCGCCATGTCGATGCCGGCTCCTGCAACGGCTGCGAGCTCGAGATCCACGCCCTCAACAATCCTCTTTATAACCTCGAAGGGCTGGGGATTCGATTTGTCGCAAGTCCCCGGCACGCCGATCTGCTGTTGGTTACCGGTCCGGTGTCGAAGCACATGGAAGTGGCATTGCTGCGCACATTTGAGGCCACGCCCGATCCCAAGCTCGTGGTCGCTCTGGGCGACTGCGGTTGCACAGGGGGGATTTTCGGCGAGAGCTACGCCAGCCGCGGCCGCGTTTCGAATGTCATTCCCGTCGATGTGGAAGTGCCGGGTTGCCCTCCGAGCCCAACGCGAATCCTCCAGGGTATTCTCGCCGCCCTGGTCCGCGCCCCTGGCCAGGGTCAATAAACAAAAACTTAATCGAGGGTCACAAAGTGTGTTTGGTTGCTGAGGCAGCCAGCCGCATAGTGACCTCACACCAGCCCAGGTAGCTGACCTGCCACTGACCGCAGCACTGTACCGGAGCCGGGCCCGTACAGTGCGATGGATCCGGGGCGTACGCGTACATTCCGTTCGACCGTTCGCCGGGCCACGCTCCCTGTGCTGTCACCTGAATCCGTTTTGCGGCAAGAAGGAGGCCCTCGATGGACACCTTGTTTGAAATTGCAGTGATTGGGATGTGGATCGCGTTTTCCGTAGTGGGCCTGAAGAGAGCCTATGGCTCACGCGGCCGGCCGCCTCGAAAACCGAAGGTCGAGTCCGACGGCTCGTAGGTAACGGGAGTCAGGATAAAACCCGCCTCATCGCGGTTGTGAACCGCCCTGCCGACAATCTGGCCCCGGTCATTGATTGCGAGGGCGTCCTGGACCGTCCAGGTGGAGTCCGGTGGAAGGAGCGTATTCAGATCCTGGAATCCGCCTCGGGGAGTCCAGAGAAAGCCCCGGTTCCGATCCGAATCGGGGCCGTAGCCGCCCACCACGAACCCACAGTTGTTCATCGATCGCGCCGTGTTGATGAAAGCAGCCGAGAGTTCCAACTGCCGCAGCCGGCCACCGTGCTCCAGAAACACTGCGCGGCCGGCCTGGACGAGGATGTCACCCGCATCGTTGATGGCAACGGCGGCGCTGTAGTGTTCAGTTCCGATCAGTCTCGGTTCGTGACGTGTCGGGTTCCACGCAAACGCCTGATACCGCCCTTGCTCATCGTAAGCCTCCCCGACCATCTCTCCGGACCGGTTGCCAGCTTTGAGTGTGCCGCCGCAACACAGCCCCAGGGTGTGCGGCACATTGTCGCTCCAATAGACTGCCTGCGCTCGCGCTGCACCTGCAGGGACCGACTCGCCGAGCACCAGGCCTGAAGGGCTCGCGCCATGGACGAAGGTCTGCTCACCGGCAACCGCAACGATCGAGCGGCCCGAGTAGACGAACGCGGCGCGTATTCGATGTTGCGCATCAAACGCGTCGACGATGATCCCGCCCGAACGCGTGATCGCCACCGGCTCCGCAGATTTGAAACCCTTTGGCACCGGCAACTCGCGCGTACCCGTTTGCGCTTGCCACACAACCGGACGGCTCATCTCGTTGGTCCCGGCCACCAGAGCGGATTGGGAGATCACTGTTGGCAGGAACGGCAACTGCCGCATTGAATAGCGAGTGTTCAGGCAGGCATCTGCCGGCGCCTTGGCCCAGAGCGGCGTTTCCGCCAGAACCGAACAGGCAAGCGCCACCCCGGTGAGGAGCACAGCGGCCGCCCGATGGACGGCCGCCGCCGCAGGCTCATTGAGCCACATAGGTCCACGTGAGAATCTTTTGAGTTGACACCGTACCTCCGGTGCCACCAGTAAAACCGACGAACGCGGTATTCCCTCCCACGGCGCCTGGTATATCGACGGGTTGGGACAAGGTGAACTGAGCGTTGGTTTGCGGATCGGAGAGGACCAACGTCAGCGTCTTGCCGTCGTAACCAACATGCGCATGCAGCACATCGCCGCTGTGCAGATCGATACCGAAGGCCGTGAGATCCGAAGCCGGCACAGTCGGCTCGGCGCCGCCGGTAAAGAATCCCGTGGAGTTGATCCCCTCGCCCGCATTGTTGAACGTATCGAACTTGACTGCCACACTCTTCCCGATGCCCTGATACCCGAGTGCCCCGCCAATCCCGCCTGTTGCCCCCAGACCGGTGTTCTGCAGGGTGAAGGTGAAGCCATCGGAGGCCTGCGGTCCGGCGGGGGTAATCTGGAAGTCAAAATCGGTCGTGAATGCCGCAACATTTACAGGAGTTGAGAACCAGGCGGCGCCGTTCTCGAAATTCCCTCCATTGGTCACCTGCAGTGCATCGCCGGCAACAGCCGCTCCCTGCAGGAAGGTGAGTTGAGTGCTGCCTGAGAAGCCTGACTCAAAGTTCACCACGGGAGTACCGCCGCCCCCGCCTGCATTGATGATATACGCGGCCGTTGCAATTGGGCTGGAACCGCCACTACTGCTGACAGCGAGCGCCTTCAACGTACTTGTCGCACTTACCGCGATTGGCCCTGAATAGACAGCGGAGGACGTCGTCGGATTGCTTCCGTCGGTTGTGAAATAGACAGTTGCGCCAGAAGTTGCATCCGAGATCGTCACCAGTTGGGTTCCCGAATAGGTCCCCGCGGCCGGTACGAATGTCGGCAGCGCCGCAGGTGTCACCGAGGTGGAACTGGTCGGTGTGTACGTCCAGTTGAGAATGCTCTGAGTCGAGACTGTGCCCCCCGTCCCTCCCGTGAAACCGACGTACGCGGTCGTGCTACCCACGATACCGGGGATATCGATTACCTGAGACAGCCGAACCGACACACCCGTCTGCGTGTCCGTCAACGTGAGAGTCAGGTTGGTACCGTCATAGGCCAGATGCGCCTGCAGGATGTGGCCGCTGTGCAGGTCGATCTGTCCGGTGACATCTGTTGCCGGGGTCGTGGGCGCGTTTCCGTTGGTGTAAAAGCCGATGGAGTTGATGCCTTCGCCGGCATTATCAAAGGTGTCAAACTTCACGGCGACGCTCTTCGCAATCCCCTGGTAGCCGAGCGCGCCTCCGATGCCACCGAGCGAGTCGAGCCCCATGTTCTGAATCGTGAAGGTGAATCCGTCGGAAGCATTCGGGCTGGCCGGAGTGACCTGAAAGCTGAAGTCACTCGTGAACCCTTGAACGTTCACCGGCGTCGAGTTCCAAACCGCATGAGCCTCGAAGTTGCCACCGTCCGTGAGCAGCAACGCGGTGCCCTGGAGGGTGATCGCGCCATTGCCATTGGAATCGAGAGTCAGGCCCGTGGTGCTCGAAAATCCGTTCGGGTCGTTGACGACGGGATTGCCCCCGCCGCCATTCACATTGATGGTGTAGGTGGCAGTGGCAACCGGGCTGGCCGTATCTCCGGGCGCGATGGCAAGCGCCTTCAGTGTTTCCGTCGTGGCGACGTTGATCGGTGCCGCATATACCGCCGACGACGACGTTGGCGTCGAATTGTCGGTTGTATAGAAGATAGTGGCACCGGGAGTTGAATCAGAGATGCTCACGGATTGCGCTGCCGTGAAGATTCCGCCCGGAGGTGAGAAGGTCGGCTGTGCCGTCTGCTGCGGTGGGGTACCGCCGCCCGACCCAATCGTGTACGTCGCGGTCCCTACCTCGCTATTATCAACACCATTCGCGACGGCAATGGCCTGGAGCGTCTCGGTGGTACCTACCGTGACTGGTCCTGTGTACCGGGTTGATGCCGTTGTCGGAGTCGTGCCGTTCGTCGTGAAGAAGAACGCTGCGTTCGGAGTCGTATCAGAAATCGTCACAGTCTGAGTGGTGGCGTACGTGCCCGCTGGCGGTGAGAAGGTGGGCGTGGTGGCTTTTCCACCGAGTAACCCATAGCCCACCAGCGCGCCCGGGTTCGTCGAATTGCCAACATAGACCCTGCCGTTTGCAATCGTCGGCGGCGCAAATTTAGTGGCCGACCCTCCTTGGTCCCGATTGCCCGCCTGCCCGCTCTTCCACAACAGATGGCTCAGATCCGTGGCATCGAAGGCGAACAGCTCCCCGGTATTGTGCATGAGCCAGTAGATGCCATTGGTTGTGTTGTTGGCGGAAATCGAGCCTGCATCCGTTGCACTGAAGTTGCCCAGCGTGGTGCTGCTCTGCGAGACGGGCGCGGTCGACATGAGGCCTGTGGCGGTGTCGAAGGAATACGCGCTGAGCGGGTGGCCGCCCGTATTCCAGTAGATACGGCCATTCAGGTACACGGGGGTGCTGAGGACAAAGCCCGCGCCCGTGATCTCCTGGGGGATCTGGGTATCGCTGTTGCTGCAAGGGGGCGTGAGCTGGGTGCAGAGCTTGCCCAGATTGTTCAGATCCAACATGTGGATGGTCTGTGCCTTGCCGGCCTGGGTCAGGCGTTGAGCGCCGTTCGAGGCGGTTGGCAGCAGCAGCACTCCGCCGGATCCCAGGTCGGTATCGCCCAGCGTGCTGCTGCCGCCCTCATTGAAGGGCGTGAAATAGTCGCGGACCGGAAAATGCCCGTTGGCCGGCAATCCGAGCTTGACGATACTGTCACCGAAATCCGTGGTGCCGTTTTGATAACCATTGCCTGTGGCAAGGTAGATATTGCCGTCGGCGTCTATCGCGGGAGCCGCTCCCGACATCCAGATGCCACCCTCGATGAGGTTCCCACCGGGCGCTCCGTTCGGCGTCACATTCCAGACACCATCCTGCGCAAGGGTCTGCGCGTCATAGGAAATCAACCACCCGTGATACACATCGTGGTCGCAATGGGAGGCCCATGAGATGAGCACGTGTCCATGGTCCAAAGCCAGTCCAGGGCGTTGCAGCTCGGCACTGGAATTGAATGAGACCAGAGCCCCGTCGCCATCGGGCGCAGTCCCGGGAGACGTCGCCTGAATCTCGGTGGGGCCGCCGAATTTTTCAGCCAGAGTGGCAATGTCCAGGGCGTGCAGGTGTTGGACGAGACGCCCTGCGACCTTGGCCTTGGAAACGACGTATAGAGTCTGGCTGGCGGGATCGATGACCGGAGTACCCGTGATCCCGATTTCCGGATTGATATCGAGGCACTGCTGCACGAGGTCGGAAGAGACATTGATAGTCGTCCCGCCGGCCGGAATCAGGCTCACCTGCCTGTAGATGGTCCCATTGTCGCCATCAATCGCATAAACGCTGTCGTGCTGAGTCGCGACATACACAACATTGTGGGTGCCACCTGCGATCTGGACACCGGCCATGACCAGCGGCTGCGCGTAGACCTGTCCGTCGAGCGTAATCTGGAATAACCGGCCGAACTGATCGACATTGACGTTGCTGGTGGTGAGAATCTGCTCGTGAGTATTGGCACCGGTACGGGCGAGGTCGTTGTGCCAGGTTGTCACATTGACCTGTGCCTGCGCGGAATTTCCCAGAAGCAGGCCCAACGATGCCGCGAAAGCCAGCGCTCCGCGCTTGTGAATGAACATCATGCTCAATTTCGCTCCCTGAGTGAAATCTTTTGATCAATACCGCGGGCCGCGACGAATGCCTGTCTGTCGACCGCGACACCCGAAGATACCTGCACGCGATGTTGGAGCCGCCTTCCGCCATGACCGGAAAACCGCTCGCGTGCGCTTTATAGATTCATTGCGGCAGGAACACAAATGAAGTTTATTTTTTTAACGTCGCCGGGCGAAGTGACCGCGACGGTATAACAATTACCACGGAACGCTCATGGCGCGGTAGTACCGGGCCTCTCAGCACTCTCCGGGCGATGCCGCAGGCCGCAACCGCTCACGCAGACCAGATCGAAGACGTCAGCAGCCACGTCACGCGTGCACCACGTGTGCTAGGACGCCGGAATGCACCGGTACTTGCGAACTGCTGCTTCAACGTCATACAACGCCGTCCGCGTAACCAAGGAAATCTGACGGATCATATAACGACAATCTGACAGGTGTGTCGCGGACGGAAAAAGCGCTGAAATAACCCAGTAAAACAGAACCCTTCCTCTGTATGATGTTCGAAGTTGTTTTAGACTCATTGCTGGCGGTAAGGATGAATGCAACTGCGACAGACGGTTCCGTTGCGCGGAGGGGCCAGAACACAGCTCTTACTCCGATGAGTTATGAATCACTCATTACAACAATCGTGGAGGTGGACGCCGACTCCCGAATGGGAGCTTCAGCTGCAGTCAGTCGTCATCACACCCTGCGTAACTGGCTCATCGGTGCACATATCGTCGAATTCGAACAGAACGGTGCGGATCGAGCCAGCTACGGGCAACAGCTCCTGTCCCGTGTCTCGCGAGACCTGAGACAGCGAAATGTCCCCGGATGCAGCCCGGAGATGCTTGGCAGGATGCGAGTCTTCTACCGCACTGATCCCCAATTGGGCAGTAGCATGTCACTCCCTTCCGCACCGAATCTCAGTGCATCTCCTGCGTGGAACGGTCTCCCTGAGATTCCGTCACCGGTGACGGAATCCGCGCCGAGCTATCCCACGCCACTGGACGGCCATCTGCTGCTGCAGCTTCCCTGGTCTCACCTGATCGAGCTCATCCGTCTCGATGACCCCTGGAAGCGCGCATTCTACGAAAACGAGTGCCTGACGAGCTCCTGGTCGCTGCTACGCTGCCATTTACTAATCGAACTCAAAGTTCGTCAGTTCCAACACGGAGATGCGGGACAGATGAACTTCTATCTCAACTACTGGAAGCGAGAAATGACGGGGCCAACGGATGCTCCACCGGTAGGTCTACTTCTGTGCAGTGACAAGGATCAGACCAAGGTGGAATACGCGACAGGCGGATTAGATCAACAGCTATTTGTCTCGCGCTATCTGGTAGCTCTGCCAAAGCCGACCGACATCGAGCAGCTGATCGAGCGCGATCGTGCCCTCTGGGAGCAGCGCCGCGCTACAGGTATAGCTCCCATGCCAACTTAGAAGGGGCGTCCCGTGAGTATGGATTTCCGTCCAGGAACTCACTCGATATCGCGATCCTCGCCGAGGATGGGTGCGGCAAACGGCTCCGGGCCGGGCGTTCGGCCGAACTTGATGGGCCGGGTAACCCCTCGATAGCTTCCGAGCGTCGGATGAGCGATCGGTGCAATCATATTCTCGGCTATCACCTGCGGGTGATCAAACATGTCTTCGACCTGTCGAGCCATCGCACAGGGCACCTGGTCCCCGAGCAACTCTTCCCATTCGAGAGCCGTGCGTGTCAGCAGAACTGCACGCAACTTCGGAACGATCTCCGCGGCATGTTGTGCGCGCTTACGCACGGTATCGTAGCGTGGATCGTTGCCGAGCTCCGTCAGCCCTGTCTTGGCGCAAAGCGCTTTCCAGAAGTGGGGTGTGTTAGCTGACAGATACAAATGGCCCTCGAGCGTGGGATGTAGGCCGGTGATACCGCCGGAGCGCATGTCACGCCAGATGTCGAGCGATTCTCCCTCGGCCCAGATCATGCGCGCCGATTGCATGGTCAACGCGCTGCGCAACAGGGACACTCCCACGAACTGGCCCTGGCCACTGCGCTCGCGTTCAAACAATGCCGACGCCACCCCTGCCGCAACCAGCGCGGCGGCGTAGTAGTCGACGGGTGATCCGTAGGTCAGCTCTGGCGTACCGTTGGGATTGCCTTGCAACGCGCACATGCCGGTCATTGCCTGCAGCACCTGATCGTAACCGGCCTTCTCCCGCAAAGGCCCCTCTTCCCCATAGCCGGTAACGGCGCAATAGATCAGCCGCGGGTTGATTTTGACGAGCCGCGGATAGTCGACTCCCAGGCGCTCGCCCACTCCGGGTCTGAAGTTGTGCACGAGCACGTCCACTTCAGCGACCCATTTCAGCAGCAGAGCGAGGTCCTCGGCGCGTTTGAGATCCAACACCATTCCCCGCTTGCTGCGGTTGACGCCGAGGAAGGCGCGGTTCTCACTCTCCAGGGTCGAAGGATAATGGCGCAGGTTATCGCCGCCCGGCGGCTCGATCTTGATGACATCGGCACCCTGGTCCGCCAACAGCGTGCATCCGTACGGACCCGCGATGTACGCGCTGAGATCCAACACACGAATACCGGTCAAAGGTCCGGGCGGCCCGGATCGGGTGAAATTCCAAATAGAGGAAGGCGAAGTCATGGCGTCATTCCCTTATGGCGTCGTTTCCGGTGCCAACATCATCCAGGTGAGCCGCCACGCTCCGTCGCGACGTCCACCCGCCCGGTAATAGGGTTCGAAAGTCAGTGGCGGACGGCCGACGGGGCACAGCCGTACAGGAGGACCGCCCTCACCGTCTGTTGCCTGCTCAGTCAGGAGCCACGTGTCCGGGGACCCTGTATCAATGCGAAGCGTCTCCTCGATTTTGTAGCCGTCGATCAGGTCTGTTGCATAAACCAACGGCCCGCGCGTGATGGCCAGATAGTCAAAGTGAAGCACTTCCTGGCTGACAGGAAGCCCATCCGGGGCCTGGGACTCCTGCACGTTTCGGTGAGTCTTGCGATGAATCTGGGGTCGCATGGGACACGACAGTCTGATGACATCCCCGGCACGCCACAGGCGCTCCAGTCGAACATACGTACCGGCGAGCGGGTGCAACGTGTTGCTGTCACCACCGACACTCACCGTGGCGCCTTGCGCCCAATCCGGGATACGGATTTCAATGCTGAATGCCGACGGGTTCTCAGGTGAGACCTCGAGAGCAATGGTCCCGTCAAAAGGGTACGCCGTTTTCTGCTCCAGGCGCACTTTACCCGCAGTCGGCAACCTCAGTTGCGTTTCCGACGGACCGAGCAGGTTTACTTTGACCCCACCGTCTCGTGAAATGCCGTAAGCGATCGAAGGCAGTTCCTCCAACGCCATGGCGCCACTGGACTTGCAGCAGCGCCAGTATGTGGTGTACACCCGCTTGCCGTTGGGAAACGAGTAGTAGCACCAGTCTTCGCCGTTCGGTGCCTGCGCGCCCAGCAGATCGTTGTAGGCACTACGCTCGATTTCCTCTGCGTAAGCGGCCTGTCCCGTGATGCATAGCAGCTCGCGATTGAGCTGTATCCAGGCCATCGTGGAGCAAGTCTCAACGTAGCCGTACGGACTGAACACAGATCCTGGATTGAAGACTTCGCGCGAGCGATGCGCGACGCCACCCCATGGGCCCCCACCCAGCGTCAAATGATGCGCGCGGACGTTGGCCCAGAGGCTCTCGACAGTGCGCAAACAGGTTGTATCACCCGTGGCGCGATACAGCTTCGCAAGGCCCACCAGGTTCCAGAGGATCTGATAACTCTTGCCCGTGGCGATTTCAGATGCGTCCGTTCCAGCCAGAGCCTGAGTCAACAACGCGTGTCGCGGGTTGCGCTCCGCCTGCTCCAGCACGAGCAGTGCGAGATCGAGATAGCGTTGTTGGCTCGTCGCAAAATAAAGCTCCAGGGCCGGATCGATCAGCACGGTCGCCGACAGGCCGTGATGATTGCCGAGATCGGTGATATCGATGGCGCCGCGGGTCAGGGTCTCACTGCACAGATCCCCGATGCGGCAGGCCGCCTCCAGATACTGTGAGTTGGGACAATGGCGATGGATCTCGAGTAGCCCAAGAATCAAGTAGCAGTGCGTCCAGATGTCCCATGTACGCGCGAACGGCGCGCCGTCCCAGGTCACCGGTTTCGGTGGCTGCTCGTGCATGAAGCGCCGCTCCGGGGCATAGTTCCCCGAATAACCGGCCGCGTCCTGCACACTCACCAGATAGTTGGCTACGTGCCGAGCTCTCTCGAGCAGTGTCCCATCGCGCGTGCGCGCCGCCGCTTTCGCCGCGGCATAAAGCCATTTGCCTGCATGCTCACCGTACCAGTCTCCTGCTCGATTGGTCTGCACGGTTTCCGGGTTGAAGACGGCAATCGCCGGACTCGTCTCATCGACAATAAAATGCGAAAGGCGCCCGCTGTGGTTCGCGGCCAGGGCTTCACCCAGCACACCACCCAAACATACATCACCCGGTGCTGCAAGCTGAATTGCGGGCGACGGGCGCTGCAGGCGTAGAGTGGCGGCTGTCATCCGACATCGATCACGCAGCGGAAACCAATTCCGGCCGACCGGTCCTTGCAGGGGGCCATCAGCAGGTATTTACCGTGCTGGTCCAGGCGGTAGGCTTGCGGAAAATACCAGTGCGAAGTCTGGGGTTGATATGCACTGCCCCCTCGCAGAATGGCCGCCCGCGTATGGGCATCGACATACTCATCCGTCCATTGCCAGATGTGACCCACGAGATCCATGACTCCGAATGGGCTCGCGCCGGCGGGATGTTGGTTTACATCGGCGGGTATCGGCATGTCGCGGCCGCAGGACGGCTCGGGCACCGCCTGCGGATTCCATTCGTTGCCCCACGGGTAATGGCGGCCGTCGTTGCCCTGAGCTGCATACTGCCATTCCCATTCGTGTGGCAGGCGCTTGCCGGCCCAATGCGCGTACGCGCGTGCATCTTCGATGGAGACCCAGACTACCGGCTTGTTGTCCCAACCTGCCTGTGGTCGGCCGTGATGCCAGTGCCGCAGGAAGTTGTGTTCGTCCCGTGGCCGGTATGACGTTGCCTCCAGGAAGGCACGATATTGGCCGTTGGTCACCGGATGTTGATCGATGCAAAACGTCTCAATGGAGACCCGGTGCCGATGGCTCCTGCGTGGGCTGCTTTCCCAGGGATACTGGACATCCACGCCCTCCCAGGTCTGACCCTCGATCTCGATGCCGTGGACCGCGAAATCAAACTCTCCGGCTGGAATCCGGATCATCCCCTCCGGTACGTGCGTTACACGCTGTGTGGGCTCGATAGGCACCAGTTGCTGAGGCAACGATTTCCATTCAGCGCAGAAGGACCCCAACGGCATGCGAGCGATTTCCTGCATACGTTCGAGAAAACGGTCCAGGTCCTGGATCTTCGCGGCGGGCGTGAGAGACAGGACGGCGCCGAAGCCGCGGCCTTCCAGGCGCAGAGCAACCACCGCGCGGCCTGCTTCGAAACGGGGCTCCATGCGCCGGCCGTTCCAGACATCAAAGTAGGTTGTACCGGCTACGTGCTCGATCTCGATCTGCTCTCCATCCACTTCGTATTCATTGCGATTCACGAGCGTCCACAATGTCATGCTCTTGCCGGGAAAACGGCTCGAGAACACGCCCGCGACGGATGTTTTCTCATACGGATTCCAATCCGGGCTCACGAGCAGCGGCGCGAATTGACGTTGGATCATCGCCACGCGCCTGAGAGTTTCCGCATCGCGTGGTGTGAGCTGGTTCCAGATGCCCCAGATATTTTCCCACGCGTTGTAACCGATGCCATTGAAGAATGCGTGCTGCAGGTCGTTGTTGCGATCGCGGCTCCAGCGATTCTCGATCGTGATAATGTGACGCGGCTCGAGCCACTTGAGCTTTACGACCACCGGAATGAGGTCCTGCGGGATCTTCTTCGTCCAGCTCTGGAGGTTCCAGGTGAGAATATGATCGCCTGCCTGAGCGGTCGTTTCAGGCTGCAGGACGACGGGATGGTTTACCGCTTCGCATGCATCGAAGAACGCACGCGGCAGACCGCTGTAGGTATCGCCATTGATGCCGTCAGCCCCGACCGCTTTGACCAACTCCGCCATGAGCGCCCAATGTGACTCGTCGCGTGCACGGGTTCCGTTATCCCATGGAGTAGTCGGCAGAAAGACCTTCACTCCCCGACGGTGAAAATCGGACACCACGCCCCGCAGCCCTTCGAGGCCACCGGGCAGGTCACGCACCAGGTCGAATTGATTGCGGTCATCCACGCCGATGTTGGGATAGACGTGCCAGAGGAGCACACTGTCAATGCCGCCGAACCGGCTTTCCAGATCATCCAGATACCGATCCACTTCATAGCGCGCTTCGGTGGCGTTGTAGAAATACCGGTCTTCCACCATCAGCAAGGCGTGCACGAAATTGCGCTGTGCCCATTGCAGCTCAGGGCGCCGATAGAGCGAATCGTCGAAGCCGATGCGGATGAGGTGTTCCTGTCGCCATTCGCGCAACCCCCGCAGCCAACTCTCCGACGCCCCGTTGACATCGATCATCCAATGACCAATGGCCGCAAAAGGCCAACCCGGCGCCTTGCCCGGCGGCGGAAGATAGGGCCCGGTCAATGCGTGCGAGAATTTGTATTCAGTGGTGGTGCAATGCGAGGGCAGACTCATGAAGGTACTCACAACGGGGCGTTTAGTCTGCGGGAGTGCGCTTGGAGGGTTGCAGACCGCAGTAGGCCCTCAGCTCGCTGCGCACAGGGTCGTTTTGATTGTCAGGAACCGAATTCATCAGCGCCTCCACTTCCGCGTATGTTGGAATGCTCGCCTGCGCGCCGGCCCGGGTGGTCGCAAGCGCTGCCGCGGCAGCCGCTCTGCGCAATCCCTGCGGCAGCGCAGCTCGCGATCGAAGCGATGCCACGAGCACCCCGCAGAATGTATCGCCGGCCGCGGTTGTATCCACGGAGGCAACCCGGTATGCGGGCTGCACGAAGAATTGTCCATCCGCACGGGCGCAGCAGCCGCGCGACCCCAAGGTCACGACGGCGCACGGCACGTCAACTGACTCCAGCCTCTGAGCGACCGACCCACCCTGACCCGCAATCAGGGTCAGCTCATCCTCATTGACGATCAGGACGTCAATGACATCGAGCAACTCCTCAGGCAGAGGCTGCGCCGGCGCGGCATTCAACACCACAGAAATACCTGCTGAGCTTGCAGCGAGCGCGATATCAGTCACCGCCCGCAGAGGAGTCTCGAGCTGCAGCAACAGGTATTCAACCCCTTCGAGATCCGGCAGATCCGCCGCACGCAGCATCGAGTTCGCCCCGGGGGCGACGGTAATTGCATTTTCCGCGTTGTCCGCCACGCATATCAACGCCGCACCTGTGGAGTGTTGCGCCACCCTCACGATATGCAGATGCACCCCGGCCGCGCGCAGGGAATCCTCGACCAACGGCGCGAAGACGTCTTCGCCAAGTGCAAGCACCATCCGAGTGGGTGCGCCACCCGCCCGCGCGCACGCGACCGCCTGGTTCGCGCCCTTCCCGCCTGGGAAGATCGCAAAATCATGCCCCAACACCGTCTCGCCCGGAGCCGGCACATGCGAAGCACGCGCGACGAAATCAACGTTGGCCGATCCCGCCACCAGCACCGTGCCCGAGGATTGATTCATGAACATTCACCAGCGGCTTCAGAACTCATATCGATAGGTCAATGACACCAGCCGGCCGCGGCCGGCGAAATAGTTGCGGTAATAGTCAATCTGCGAGCTCGAGAGGAAATAGAACTTGTTGGTCAGATTTTCGATGCCGAGCGAAAACGCGCCAAACTTCTGCGCATCGTAGTTTACCGTCAGATCATATGTCGTATAACCATGAGTATGTTCTGCAGCGCTCGTGCCCTCGTTGATGCTTCTTCCGACGATAGACGTGGCACCCGCAACCACGGAGCCATTCGGCAGGAAGTGCCACTCGACCGACCCGTTCACTTTGTCGGGACTGATATTGATTACGCCCAGCCGGGTGTTCAAAGGTCCGTTCGGATTTCCCGGAGCGGTCGTCTTGCCTACGACGTGGGCATACAATGCTGTGATCTTCCAGTCAGGCAGTATTCGGTAGTCCGCGGAAAAATCCACGCCATTGATCTTGACGGGAGCGCGATTGAGCACAAAGTCCTTCGTGACCGGATCGACGGCCAGCGACGATCCCAGGTCGGACTTCGACTCGTAGTACGACGCCCCGACACTGGCTCGCTGCCCGCGCCAGTTGAAACCGCCTTCCTTGTTCTTGAAAATGATGGCTTGCAGATCCAGCAGATCCTCCACCGAGTGACCTGGAGTGTTGACGTTGCGCAGCGGGATGCCGACGTTGGGCAGTGTAAACCCTTCGCTATAGGATCCGAACACCGACCACTCCGGGGTGATGCGCCAGATCACGCCCCCGTTGGACAGATTGTCCTTGTACTTCAGAGTCCCGCCCTTCACGAACTCCCGGTTCCGATACCAGGTGGTGGTGTAGTCCTCCACGTTGACCCGGCCGTCCTCGTGTCGCAGACCGCCGCTCAGGGTAACCGGTCCGATATCGTACGAGAGCTGCGCATAAGGTCCGAGGCTCTTGTAGTTCATCGGCGGTACCCAGATGCGATTCGTGAGCGCAAGGCGCTGCTGAGTCTCGTCCTGGACCGCGTCTACGCCGATGTGCAGCTCGAGTCCCGCGAGGCTGAACAGGTCGGGCCGCGTCCAGGAGGTACGCACTCCCTTCTTCTTCGACACGATCTCTGACTGATCGACGAGTGAGTTGATGGGAGCGATCAGAGGGTCCTGGCGATCGATGCTGTTGTCGCCGGGAAAGCGCATCGCCTGGTGGGCGAAATACAGATCGACGCCCAGGTTGCCGCCGAACAGGGCGTCATTCCGATAGGACAGCACCCCCTGCTTGAACTCATTGAGCTCGGTGCCAGCGATCGAAACGCCGTTCGTACCGAGCGGCGGCCCGCGCTCGGCGGTATCCGGAATACCGAGCTTGCGGCTGCCTTCGACCCAGTGATAGTTGCCCCCGGTATTCAACTTGAACCAGCTTCCCGAGAATTGCAGGCGCTGCGTGTGATCCGCCCCGAAGTCGGTGCCGACCTTCAGGAACACGTTCTTCTGCTGGGAATCGGCCAGAGATGTGGAGGCGCTCAGGCCGATGCGGCGTCCATTGCCATCATAGGTAATGCCGCGATCCACGAATGCACTTCCGAATACCAGATCGAACGCATCCTGCTTATGGGCCACGTTCAGGCCGACCTTCCAGATGTTGCTGTCGCTGTCGAACTGCGAGCCAAACCGGGTTGTCACGCTGACCTTGGTCCCAGGCTCGGTCGCGCGCTTGGAGATGTAGTTGATGATACCGCCCGCGGCGCCGATACCTTCAGCCGCGGACGGGCCGTTGATTACCTCAATGCGCTCGATGGTGTCCATGTCTGTGAACGTGCCATTCCGGGAGCCGTCGCGAAGCGGAGTGCTCTGCGGAATGCCGTCGAACAACCGCAACGGTTCGCGGCCGCGCAGTGTTTCGCCTATCGTGTTCAGCTCCTGCGATGACTCGGAATAACCGGGTACCGAGCGCGCCAGGATTGCCGTGGCATCTTCGGTTAGTGTCAGTTCCCGCTGCACCTCTGCCGGGGCGACCACGGTGATGGCACCCGGAATCTTGTCGACGGCTTTCGCAGTGCGGGTTCCCGTGACAATTACCTCCGGTTCACGCGCGGCGGTTGTGGTCGGGTCCGCATCGCTCTGCTGCGAGCAGACCTCCGTGGAAGTGGTCACCAGAACAATCAACCCAACCGTCGAGCACAGTGGCTTATTCATGCGTCCCCCTCTTATCGCACCGTGCCGAAGAGCCTATGAACTCGATGCGGGGAAAAGAATCGCCCGCTGCTATGTTCAGACGTGAGTTTCTGTTGGGTTAGTCAGCTCCTGACAGGCTTCCTTCAACAGCACCGTGACCAGCCGCATCCGCACGCTGGCGCGCGACCAGATGATCCCGATACAGCGGGAGACGGAAGGCTCGGGAAGCGGTAGGCGCGCGAGGTTCAGACCTTCCGGCCAGGGCGGCGCCCAGTCGGGCACCAGCGAGACGCCCAGTCCCCGATCGACCATGACGGCAATGGCATTGAGCGCATTGAGCTCGAAACGCTCGCAGGGCGTGATCTGCATCTTGCGCAGATAGTCATCGGCCTGGCGGCCGCCCCACTGAGTCCGGTCATAGCGGATGAGCGGCTCTTTGGCCAGCAGATCGTGGGGATCCCGATGGGCCAGATGTTTCGGGGCCAGCACAATCAGAGGCTCCTCGCGCAACAGCTGCCAGTCGCAGGTCTTCGGCAGGTCGTAAGGCGCTTGCAGAACAAACGCCGCATCGAGGTCGCCACTCTCCACGGCCGCGTAGAGCTGCGCGGAATAACCCGGCCGAATATAGACGTTGAGGTTGGGGAATTTCCCGACCATCCGTGCGAGAATCTCCGGGAGCATCCCTACGAGCGCCGTGGTGCAAGCCCCGAGGCGCAACTCGCCGGCAATCGTGCTGTCGTTGGCGATGCTGCGCAGATCGGCGAAATCTCGTGCGAGTTGGCGCGCCCGGTCCAGGATGCGCGCACCTTCTTCGGTCATGCGTACAGTGCGACCCACTCGAACAATCAGCGGTACACCCAGCTCGCGTTCCAGTGTATGGATCTGCTGCGCTATCGCGGCGGCAGTGATATTCAAGACGCGCGCAGCCGCGGCCATCGATCCCTCATCGACGACTGTGATGAAGGTTCTCAGAAACTGGGTGTCTATTGCGCCCTCACCTTGGGGCTCACAGGCATGCGATGCCCGCCGAAACGGACCGTCAGACCCTCGAGGGAATGCCGCGGTGGCGCAAACAGCAGGCTGGCCAGGTAGCCGACCACAATGGAAACCAGGATCGAAATGACGAGGTAGAAATACGGGTGCACGAGCTTCATCGACCAGGCGAGCAGAGTCACCACAATGGCAGTCACCATACCGATCGCCACCCCCGCAGAGTTGGCCCGGCGCGTGAACATGCCGAGGGTATATGCTCCGGCAAAACCGCCCCCCAGCAGTCCTGCCAACTCGATAGTCAGGTCCAACAGCGAGTGAATATCATGGAGCGACAGCAGCATTGCCAGGCCGATGCCGGCGAGACCGATGACCACGCTCATCCACTCTGCAAAGCGCACACTCTTGCGCTGCACCGGCTGTTGCACGAGCTTCTCGTAGAAATCCACCGAAAGAAGTGTTGCCACGCTGTTGATGATACCCGAAAGTGATCCCATCGCGGCCGCGAACAACCCCACTATAATGAGCCCGGTCACTCCTGCAGGCAGCTCTGTCGCAATGAACGAGGGGAATGTTGCATCGATGGGCAACATCGGATCCAGGCGCTCGGGATGCGTTTTGTAGAACGCAAACAGCACCGTGCCGATGAGATAGAAGATAAATCCCGCCGGCAGCAACACCGCGGCGAAAATCCACACCGAACGACCGGCGTTCCTGTCGGACGAAGTCGCCAGTGTCCGCTGCATCAACACCTGATCCTTGGGAAACGTCAGCACCGTGTCGCATAACATGAGAAGGAGGAAACCCCAGACGGTCGGCTGGGTCAGATCGAGGCTGAAGTTCAGCATTCTCGTTTTGTCGTAGGCGATCGCGGTCCGATAGATCGCCGCGCCACCGAGGGAATGAATGACGAAGCCGATGGCGAACAACGCACCACTCATCAGCACCAGAACCTGGATGACGTCAGTCCAGACAACGGCCCGCATCCCCCCTAAAGTCGTGTAGACGATGGTACAGATGCCCATCATCAGGATGGTCCATTTCACATCGACGCCCGTGATCGTGGCAATCGCCAGCGCCGGCAGATACAACACCACGCTCATGCGGCCACCGACGTTCATCGCAATGCACGTGGCGCTGGCGAGCAGGCGTATGGCCGGATTGAACCGTCGCTCGAGGTAGTCGAAAGCCGATACCAGGTCGAGGCGCCGCAGGGCCGGCACGACCCAGGTTGCGACGAAAACGAGCCCGAGGACGGTCACGAACTTACCGGTCATATATTGCCAATCCGTCTCGAACGCCTTGGCGGGAACCGCCAGGTAGCTGATGGAGCTGACGTTGGCCGCATAGAGACTGACACCCGCCGCCCAGAAGGGGATCGCACGGCTGCCGACAAAGAAATCCGCAGTGGAGCTGCGTTTGGAGCGCACGTGGAAATAGATACCCATGCCCAGCATGACGAGCAGGTAGACACTGACGATGATCCAATCGAGCCTGTTGAGGTGCCGGTGGTCTGAGCTCAGGGCAACACTTTCCAGACTGAGAACGTCACCGGACTGATATGCCAACAGGACACCCTCTTCCCAAGCCACGGCACCAATGATGTCATCTGCGCGACGGTAGGGAAGTTTTGCCCAGGCATCACTGATCGTGTGATAGCTCATCAAGCTCGCGGCGCCGCTGGCATCGTCTACGAGATAGAGCACGTGCGCCTGACCGATCGCTCTACCTGACCCTGTCACGACCCGTCCGGGCAACTCAGCACCCGCGCGCCAACCTGCATCCTTCGACCAACGCAGCATGCGGTCCGTTTTATGTTCTCCGCCGCTTACCGTCAGATAGACAGCCGAGTTCTGCATGACGAGCGATGTCGGCTCGCCGCCGCCGGTCCAAGCTGCATGCGCTGTCCAGATTTCCGATTCGGCGGATGTCGAAAGCTCGAGCAGCCGCGAGACGCCGTCCGGACCGACACCGGCGACCAAGACAGTGGCGCCGTGCGTCGTGCCCACCGCGGACGTGAGAATGACTGGCAATGGTGCGAGTGGGTGCAGTCTGAGGGCCGACCCATCCAACTCCAGACGCGCGAGTCGATTGATACCTGCCTTTCGCCCGCCATCACCCAGGAGGACGAATGCTTGCTGGCCCTCGGAGATGACGCCGCGAATGAGTAGGTTGTCGCGCAGATCCGCTGCGATCCAGCCACTGCGATCCTCTTTCAGAATCGATGCGCCCGCGGAATGGATGATCACGGGCCGGCCGGCTATCACAACGAGGCCGACTGTCTGGCCTTCGATGACAACAGGGGGCCACCGGGTCGTACTGATGGAGGAAACGTTGCCTGCCGTGAGCGCGGCCGCGGGACCGCACAACGACATCAGCAGCAGAGCTATCAATGCGAGGTAGATAGGCTTTGGCATGATCATCAGGAGCGATGGCGCGCTTCGCTCGTTGCGGCCAGCAGCGCCTCAGCCCTTTTGATGATGGGCAGATCGATCATGCGTCCATCGAGTAGAAAGGCACCTCTGCCCAGCGCCGCCGCCTCCTCGGCCGCCGCGACGATGCGCCGCGCGGATGCGAGTTGCAACTCATCGATCCGGAATACTTCATTGGCGATGGTCACCTGCCTGGGATGCACACAACTCTTGCCAATGTAGCCCAGCCGCCGTGCCAGCTCGGCTTCGCGCCGAAAGCCCTCTTCATCGGCCACATCGGGAAAAGCGCTATCATAGGTAAAACAATTGCTCTCGCCACCCGCCAGACGCACCGCCAGCAAGGCAGCATGCACGCTACGGCGGTCGCGCCGATCGATATGCAGCGATTCGAACAGATCAGTGAGTCCGAGTTGCAGACCGGCCACGCGGGGATGCGCGCGGGCAAGCTCCCACGCCAGACGTACCGCCCGGGGCGTTTCGATGTTCACCAGAAGGCGCATCGGCTCGTCGAGCCCGGCGGCCCTTTCGATGCTCTCGAGGACTGCCGCGGCTGCCTGGATCTCGGTTGCATCCTGTGTCTTCGGCAGGTTCAGCAGTGCGACCTGCGGACACGTGAATGCTTTCAGGTCCGCCTCGAAGTGGCGCGAGGTCCCCGCGTTGACCCGCACGATGATGATCTTCTGTCTCAATGCCTCTCTGGCTTCGGGGGCGCGCAGGAAATCCGCTACCTGCTCACGGGCCCGGGCCTTCGCATCCTCCGGGACGGAGTCCTCGAGGTCGAAGGAGATCGCATCGGCGTCACTGGCGAGCGCTTTCGCAAAAAGCTCGGGGCGTGTCCCCGGAACGAACAGTTTGCTACGCATGGATCCACCCCTTCCGCCCGCTGCGCAAGTGTGCGCGAACGGCGGAAGCGGATAGACCGCCCGAAACCTTCTTCAGACCATAGTTTTGCTTTCGTTACGAGGTTGGGGCTCCAGCCGTTGAAACATCAGATCTCGAGATACGCCGCCGGCGAGTGGCCGACCAGCTTTCTGAAATCGTTGCAGCCGCGAAGCAATCTCCACCCGGGCTCGCTCATCGCGGCAATTTCGCACCTCCCGCTCCGCGCGCTCGGCGCCCTGCAAGAGCTCTGTGGCCGGGACAGATCCGTTGGTGAGCGATCGAACGGGCCGCTGCAGAAACGGGTAGAACGCACCCGGGCGGAACTTCACCCCGACGATGCAATCGCGGCCTTCGAGCCTTCGCACCATCCGCCCGAGTTGTACGCCATAGATGCGTGATCGTCCGCGAGCCAGCACCAGGAGCCTGGAACGAGCTCGCCTGGCATCAAGGCGATCGCGATAACGAACGTGCACTGATCTGCCAACAGGCTGCGTTGAAACGGATTTCATTCCCGTCCACGTATGGATCAAATGCGGCGCGGACTGTTTGGATGATCCGAGCACGAGTTGGCTCGTCCGCCTCGTGCAGGACTCGGCCGAGCGGACCGAGCTGCGTGAAGTAAGGCACGAGCTCCTTCTCAGGAAATGCGCAGGGAACATCGACGGGCTGGATGTCGATGTCAGCCCAGCCACTCTCTTCCAGAATCCGCGCGACCCGTCCACTGTTCGCAAACGCGAACTGACCCGGCGCGTCCGGCTCGCGGGCTGGAATATTTGGCAGCAGCGGCGCAGCGGCGCGCTCGGCTGTTGTCATGAAGGGATTGTCTACAGCACCACGCCACGCGAGCAAACACAGCTCAGCATCGTCCGTCGCAGCGCGCCGCAGGTTCGCAAAGGCGCTGACGGAATTCTCGAAGAACATGACGCCGAAGCGCGAAATCATCATATCGAAGCTCGCAGGCTCGAATGGACGAGTCTGCGCGTCGGCGCAGATAAAGGTCGCCGTCGAGTCATCGTGTGCGGCGCGCGCCCGGGCGACGTCTATCATCGGCTCGGAAATGTCGACGCCGACAACTTCACCCTTCACTCCAAGCAGTCGCGCAACAGCAAGCGTGGTAGCGCCTGTACCGCAGCCGACGTCGAGCACCCGATGCGCGGATCTTGTAGCAACCGCCTGGACGAGCAGGTCCCCGAACGGTTCGAGAATCTCATCGAGCAGCGGCTGCACCTCGATCCAGGCGCGTCCTGCGCTGCCATTCCATAACGTTGTTTGCTCATCGTTGGTTGGCACGCCGCAGCCTCCTGTCCCGCCCGAACCCGATCACCCGCGGGCAACCAAACCCACCGGTATCTCGCTTCAGTGCCCCCGTGGGCCCTGCCCCTCGAGCTGTCCCGCGTCGCGCCGTTGGCGCTTCTCCCGCGTCGCGCCGCTGGCGCTTCTCGGGATTCCCTCCGCTGCGCTTCGGTTGTCGGGATTCCCTTCACTGCGCTCCGCTTGCCCCGCGTCGCGCCGCTGGCGCTTCTCGAGATTCCCTACGCTGCGCTTCGGTTGTCGGGATTCCCTTCACTGCGTTCCGCTTGCGACTCGGCCAACAGGTCCGACCCGAGAGCACCCACCAACTGATCAACCTGATTCGCCCTTGCTTCCACGGCACGGGCTTCGCGCACCCGTCCGTCCGCCATCAATGAATGCGCTTCCTGTAAGAGCTCATCACGGTGCTGGGATGCCCTCTCGTGGGTTTTTTTGACTCGCTTGTTCCTGGCAGCCATGGGCTTGACCTTTGCGGCGGGGTGCCGCTCGTGGACGAGTCACGTCATTCTCCCCAACAAAAGAACCGAACGCCAGAGGGTGATTCCGCGCATCCGAGGCGTACACTGTCCCACAAAGGCCCGGCTGCACCGATCCCAAGGTCGGGCGAAGGGGAAAATATGCTTATCAGTCAGCTTCTTCGGACGAAGCGGCCGGGTGTAGTCGTCGTCTCCCCCGAGACCTCCATCCGCTCGGCCGTTGCTCAAATGGTGCGCCAGCACGTCGGCTCCCTCGTCGTGGTTGATGAAGACCAACAACTGATGGGTGTGGTGTCTGAGCGCGAGATCATTCAAAACCTGGACCTGGAAGGCCCCGACCTCATGGGCATGACGGTGCGCAACGTCATGCGGACCAATGTTCCCGTGGCCAGCCAGGAAGATACGGTACTTTCGGTTATGGAAATAATGACGGCCGTACGCGCCAGGCATGTGCCAGTGGTCGCGTACGGCCGCCCCATCGGGATCGTGAGCATCGGCGATATCGTCAAATCACGCCTGGACGAGACAATCCAGGAAAACACCGTTTTGAAAGATATCGCGCGAGTTCGCTGGCACGCGAGCTAGTATTTCACCTCGCCCTGGATGACCCGGGGTGCAGTGTTGGTGGGTGTCGGCTCTACGCCGTTGTAGACGGAGGAGGACGAGTTGCTCGGATCCTGCAAGGCGCTTGCATCAGGAAGAGTGGCGTGTGTGGTCGACAGGCCAGCATTACTGCAGGTCGCCGCTGGCAGCTGCGCAAAGCGGATTTCCCGATCCAGCCACTTGACCAGATAGGTGCTGCTACCGTTGGTAACGGCACCCTTCTGCGGGCTGGCGTTGGGGTCGTACGGAATTGCGAATGCCGCCACGTAACGGGCGGCGCCACTGGGATCGTTGCAATCAATCGGCTGGTTGTTGATCGATGAGACGCAACTGCCCGGTATTCCCCACAGATCACCGAACCCGCCGTACTGCAGAATCAGATTGGTGTTGGCATAGGACCCATAGGGAGCGGTTCCGGATATGTTGGCAGGCACCTTGAAGCTCACATTCAGCGGCGCGTCGAAGCGCACGAAGTCGCCGCCACTGTTCTTGATGGCCGTGAACTGGTCCCAGCTGTTCGGCCCCGTCTGCCACTGATAGTAAACCTGCGCCGAGCCGATCTTCCAGTCGCAATACTGCGGATTTCCATTCTGGTCGGTTCCGCACTGCGCATCGGAGAGATTCGCTACCAGGCGGCCACTCATCACCCCATTTCGATATGCCTGGCTGTTTTCGTAGTCCGCGGCCGCGGTATCGACAACCGCTGCCGACGAATACACCAGCTGGTTGCTGTTCAGACCGTAGGAAACGGGCGTCGTCGTCGGCTGCCACGAGTTGTAGGTTGAACTGATGTACGGAGAGCTGCCGGTCGCCTGCGCAAGGTAGGCCTGGAGTGTATCGGCTGTTGGGCAGTTATTGACGCAGTAGAGAGTGGCCGGTAGAGAGGAATCATCCGGATAAACCAGGTCCTGAACGTGATAGGCCACCTGTGTGATATCCACCGGCGCTCCCGGATTGGCGAGATCAATGAACAGATCCCCACCGAGCGACTGCGACCACCCCTGGATACCCATGCTCAACGCCGACCAGAAAGTCGGATCCACGGCGACGGGTGCGGTCAACGGCGTCGACTGACAGCCATTCTGCCCGCACTGCATCTCGTTGACAGCAATGAACTTGCTGGAGCCATCATCCCAATAGAGCTCGTACTGGGTGTTGGCGTCGGGAAGACCTGAGCCCGTAACGTTGCCTATGAACGAGTTGAAGTGAACCTGATCAATCAGCGCGAGTGTCGTGTTCTGCCGGGTAAAGCGGGTGAGCCGCCCGCCCTTGTTGACTACGGTGTAGCTCGCCGTCGTTGCCGAACCGCTCTGATAGTCCACTTTCGAGATCGTTGAACCATCCGCGGGAGCGGCGGCGCCCGCTTGCGAGGACAAGCCGTAGTAGCCCACGTAGCCCTGATAGGTCTGGCCCCCGCTCGTGTATTGAATCGGGAAGCCGGAATTGCGCGTGATGCGCTCACCGGTGACGGAGTCATACAAGCCATAACGCCATACGGAGATTCCAGCGCTCGGATCGTTCGCATCGCGGCTGAAGCATATGTTGCTGTTACCGTCGGAACGCAGGAAGTAGCTCGAGTTGTAGGCGAAATCGAAGATGCTCGTGTTGGTTTGGTTATTGAACGAGCTATTGACGTTTATGCTGCCACCGCCGCTGGTCGTACCCACGCTCGAAAGCGCCAGCGCTGTAACCTCACTGCCTCCTCCTCCGCCCCCTCCTCCGCCACCGGAATCAACCTCGTAGTAACTGAGTGTGCCGTTTCCGGCCTGCATGAAGCCATTCATCATGCACGAGGTCCCGCCGGCGGTCGGCTTGCCGCAATAGTCCAGGCGGAAGGTGCCGTACGGATCGGTGGTTGACGGTGCCGCGGTCGCACTCAGGTGCGCGAAAACGGTGACCGGCGTGCCGCCCTGATCTATCGAAATCCAAGCGGATGCGAGCATGGGATCGGTGTTGGAGGCGCGGGTCGAGTTGACCACTGCGGTCATGTAGTCAGGCGCCTGAGTGGCGCCTGAGCTGGAGCTGTCGCTCGCGACACTCGAAGCCTTCTCGGCATCACACTTGTTCTTGTCGATGAGGGCCACGTAGGCGCCCTGATTCACCAGGGCATCAGGGCGCATGGCGTGGAAGACACAGGTGATCATGTTGACCTGGCCGATACTCTCCGATGTCGCATCCTGAACATGGCTCGACTGCGCGTCGGTGAGGTACGCGGACGTGGATGGCGGCGCCGCAGACACCGTGGTTGCTGCCAGCAGAATGAATGGCGCGCTCGCGCCACGGGCAATGTTGTATTTCATGGAACGGCCTTCGGTAGCTCAGTTGCTGTTATTTGCCGTGACGACCGAGACAGAGGATGGCGTTGCGATCCCTTGAATCTGCCCGGTAGTACCGCCACCGGAGGGGTTGTTGCCCGTCCCGGATGATGCACCGCCGCCCGCCGCAGCCGAGCTACCCCCGCAACCGGACAACAGTCCGAACACAACGGCCGCACACGCGCCGCCGCAGATCTTGTTCCACATGATTTGGACCCCTTAATTCACACACTAGGCTGAAAGTGTGGAGCAGCGTCCGTGGTATCCGTCGGTTTCTCCAGCGCAGCCCGTCACAAACTCCGCAGAGCGGCCCGCACAAGATGCAAACTGTGAAGCGCCGCGTCTGAAGCCATTTTTTGGAAACCGGTGTCCGTGTTACCGAGAGCGCTACCAGCGCCTGATGCGCAGCACACCGCAAATGCCTCAGCCGAACTTCACGAACTTCTTTTCATCCAACACAGAGTCAACCTCCGCGTCCGTGAGGGCCTTGACAGCCCTGCCCGGCTTGCGGCCCCCGCTTGCGCCGCCGTCACTCTGCGACTTGCGGATCGACGTCTGTTCGTTGGCGGCCACCTTGAAGAACGCCATGGTGCTTTGGAGTTGTTCGGCCTGGCTGCTCATTTCCTCGGCCGTGGAAGCCAATTCCTCGGAAGCCGCGGCGTTCTGCTGAGTGGTCTGACTCAACTGCGTGACGGCGGAATTGATCTGGGCAACACCCGTGGATTGTTCCTGTGACGCCGCCGAAATCTCCTGGACCAGGTCGGAAGTCTTGCGGATGCTCGGAACCATTTCGGCGAGCAATGAGCCGGCCTTTTCCGCGAGCTCCACGCTGCCGGTAGCCACCGTGCTGATCTCCTGGGCCGCCACCTGGCTGCGCTCCGCGAGCTTGCGCACCTCAGCCGCAACAACTGCAAACCCCTTGCCGTGCTCACCGGCACGCGCGGCCTCGATCGCCGCGTTCAGTGCCAGCAGGTTGGTCTGATACGCGATATCGTCGATGATGCTGATTTTCTGCGCGATCTGCTTCATGGCCGCCACCGTGGCGTTGACGGCTTCGCCCCCCTCGCTCGCCTCACCGGCCGCCTTCGTGGCCATACTGTCGGTCACCTTCGCATTATCGGTGTTTTGCGCAATGGAAGCGGTCATCTGCTCGAGCGAGGCGCTGGTCTCCTCGACGCTCGCCGCCTGCTCACTCGAGGCCTGTGACAGCGACTGCGAAGTGCTGCTGACCTCTTCGGCGGCTCCCGCGAGGGCTTGCGAGGCCCCGTTGACGTCGCTGATGATGGATGAAAGCTTCGTCACCATGTTGTGTAGAGCACGGAGCATGCTGCTCTCATCACCCTTCTTCACTTCGACGGTGACCGAGAGATCGCCCGCGGCGACGGACTGTAGAACTGAAGCCGCATAGGCGGGCTCGCCGCCCAACTGTTTGAGGAGACTGCGAGTCACGAGCATGGCGGCGGCAATCGCCATGACGACGGCCAACGCCCCGAGGCTGAGAATCAGGGTCCGCGCGCTTGCATACGTCTCGCGTGCCTGGGCTGCCCCTTGATCGCTCAGCTTGTCTTCAACCTCGGCGAGTTGGTCCAGTGTGTCACGCATGGCAGCGTTGTTCACCGAGGCGCCGGAAGAATAATAATATTGGAAGGCCTCCTGCTGCTTGCGGGCGAGGCCCAGCTCCGCGGTTTTTTCAAATTCGGGGATCAGCGCCTTCCACTGCTTGCGAACGCTGGCGAGCAGATCCTTTTCGGTGGCGCTGGTGCCGGCCAGCGAATTGAACAGCTTGTCCAGCGCGTCCGACTCCGTGTCGAACTGGTCGAATGCCTTGTGCAGCTTGCCCTCTTCGGCCTTGAGCTTCTCATCCTGGGTCATCAACATCAGATTGCGGATCCTGACAGACACCTCATAGGCCGCCGATCGCATCTGGACGGCGTGACGCGCTTCGACAATGTTTTCATCCGTGATCGCCCGTAGCACTTCGTTGATCCGTGCCATTCGCGTCACTCCGACACCGATCACGCTCAACAGCAGCAACACCACCACGCCGAAGGCCAGCATCAGCCGCGTGCTCACTTTCATATCCGAAAACATCCTCTACTCCTGGTTCTGAATCTCCGCGGCCACGTCGATGCCGCGTCAGGCAGCCGGTATCGGCCGCGCCGACTCATGCATTAGGCTGCACGGCGATGCACTTTTTCCGCGAGGACCGTGGCGTATTCAGATTGATGCGCCGCGGGAGGTGGGCGCAGATCAGGGCCGACCCCGCGGCGCAACGTCCGTCGCGCCGCGAAAGCCGTCGAGGAGTCGGATTACGGAGACCCTTGCTGTGACGCAGCTCCTTGATCGCCAGCGCCTGTCGCGTTCACTTTGATCGGACTGACATTGTCGAAGCTGCTGGTTTCAATCGTGTTGTTGGTGACATCGCCCGAGCACGCAGCCAGACCAACGTAATATGTGCTCGGCAGCGCGATCGTACTCGTTCCCACCGTAAACCAACTGATCCCATCGGAGGACTGATACGCGGTAAACACGTTACCCGCGCGCCGCAACCTGAACCAGGCGGGCATGGTCGTGTATTCATTGCCCGTGGTCCATGTCATGGGCCCTCCGGCGCTGGACCGGACTCCCATCTCGGCGATGCGCCGGCCCAAAGAACCCAATACCAACGTCACGGCCGGGTCCTCGCTGCTCAGGCCCGCGCGCATCATCAGACCGGTATTGCTCATTTTGGCCCCACTGACGGATGCCAGGCGCGCGGTCAGCGTGAAGTCACCGGTGACCTGCCGATAGACGAAGCCGAAGGTATCGCTGCCCGAGGGATTGGTCGAGAGATAGCTGCCGCCCACACCGCCGATACCACTTCCCTGCCCTGACACCAGGAGCGTGTTGTTGGTGACAGTTGCATACTGGGCGCTGCCGGCGGTCTGGACCGTGCCGATATCTGCGTTGAGCCAACCGGTCGGCAGTGCCCCCGCGGCCATGGGAGTGGCAGAAGTGGCGGCGCAGGCCTTGCTGGAAGCGCTCGTACCAGACTGATTCTTTGCCTGAATTGCGTAGGAATACGTTACGCCGTTGGTGACGGTCGTATCGGTGTACTCTGTCAGAGTAGTCTGATTCAGTGTTGCGATGGTCTCGTAGGCGCCACCATTAGTAGAGCGCAGCACAATGAAACCGTTGGCCTTGGCCACCGTCGACCAACTCACGTACACGCGTCCAACTGCCGCCGTAGCTTTCACATCGGTCGGAGCCTCTGGAGCGGGCCCGGGTGGGTTGGGTGAGGCAGCGGCATTCAGCGTAAATGTCAGGGTTCCATAACCGAAGTGATCGATACTGCCGTGCTCCGGCCGCATCAGCTCGGCCAGGGCTTTGCTGTTTGGAGTGTTCAAACCCTGCAGCACGCCATAGTGGTTGTAGATCAGCTCCCACACGGGGCGATCATCCAAGCGGCCGCGGCCGTTGGTGGAAATCCAGAACTGGCGCACATTGTCGCCACAATTGTTGTACGTCTTGTAGGGCACGTCGCGCGCGGCGTTGTATCGAGCCGTGTACTCGGCCCCCGCCAGGAGCCGATTTCCGGCAAAGCCGAACAGATCAACACCCTGGTTCCATGCGGTCTGGGCGGCGTAGCCCAGCAGTCCGACACCGAGCTGGTCGTGTTCCTGGTCGCGCCCCGCCTCATTCCATTGGCCGAGGTTTCCGGACCACAGGAAGTAGACCGCGTTCATGATCGCGCCGTTGCCCGCCCCGCTCTGATAGTAATCCACTCCCTGGTTGAACCAGGCGACGTTGTCATTGAACACGCCCATGGCAATGAGCGCCCCGATGTTGGCTGCGTCCCAGTTCGCCCAGTAGTAGCTGATGCAATAACCGTTGTGATTGGTGAGAAACTCGTTCACCGCCGGATAGAAATAGTTGCTCTGCATGTTCTTGAACGCGGTGATATCCGTGGGCGACCAGCCGGGATACAGCCGCAGCACCTCAGCGGCCAGAGCGAAGTCCTGGATTGGAATGGCCTGCAGTCCGTAGACATCGGGCGGTGCGGCGGTTGGAACCTGGCTCACCGCCGCCGACCATGCATTCAATATCCTGACCGCGGCGTCCGCATGCGTCGTATCACCCGAGATGTACCAGCGAATCGCATTCAGGTAGGCAGCGTGGGCATCCTGATCGGCCCGTTGGCGATTCGCCCCCAGGTTGGCTCGCGGGGCGGCGGTATAGGTGCTCTGGGCCAGGGGATCGACAATGAGCAGACTCCAGTCATCGATCCAGGGATGCGCGCCGGCAGCGACCTGCGTCTTCATGCGATCCAGATCCACCTGTGTGTGCAACCCGCCGGGGTGCACGAACTGCGCGTTCGCTGTCTCACTGACCACGCAGGCCAGCATGAACACGAGACTGACGATGCCGACTCTCGACTGCTTCACCGCGTGCATGGCGCTTCCCCTGTGAGCACCCGAACTGTTCCGGGTGAAATAGGATATCGATAACATACTATTTATTGCAATAGGCTCCCCGTGCCGGGTTTCGCGACACCCGGGCATGTTATCGGTCCCATTTTCCTGGTTTCCCGAACCGCCTACGCAGCGCTGGATTCGGCACCGGCGTTGCGCTATGTTATCGATAACTGATTTATATGACTCAGCGGATATCGCCAGATACCGCTCGAGCACACGCCCCGGAGCCAAGCGCCGGGAGCAAGATCGGTAAGGGGGCCCAACATGAATGGCAGACAACAGATCCTCGTGAGTTTACTCGGATCCACCGGCGTGGCCGCCTTGGGCACGCCCGTGTACGCGCAGACCGCCGCGCCGGCAACTACCCGGAGTGCTTCAGCAAACGCAACGGATTCCACAACCAACCTGCAGGAGGTCGTGGTCAGCGGCGTTCGCAAAAGCCTGCAATCCTCGGTAGCGGTCAAACAGAACATGCAGGAAATCGTCGACTCGGTGTCGGCGGAGGACATCGGCAAGCTGCCCGACAACAACGTTGCCGAAACGCTGACGCGCATCCCGGGAGTTCAGGGCTACCGCTACGGCGGCGAAGGCGCATCCCCGGTCGGCGCAGGCAGCGGGCTGACCATCCGTGGCCTGTCAGGCCAGACCGCATCCCAGGTCGATGGCCGCGCCTACGCAACCGCGGGCCTGCGGGAATTCAACATCGAGGACGCGATTCCCGGCATGGTTGCCGGAATCGATGTCTACAAGAATCCGACTGCCGAACATATCGAAGGCGGTATCGGCGGTCTCATCAACATTCGCACGCGTCATCCGAGCGACTTCGCGAGCGCGACGGCTACGGTGGGCGTAACGGGCCGATATAACGAGCTCGACAAACACGTGAAGCCGGAGCTCTTCGGGCTCCTTGCGGACAAATGGGACCTGGAGAATGGCGGACGCATCGGCGTAGTCCTCGGTGCCGTTTACCAGCGGAGCGAAGGCCGCTCGGATAACAACCCCGCCAATGGCGGCGCCACCTATGAGCGCTCCATTCGAGCCGACGATCCGGAATACGCGCAGCGCGCGGCCGCCAACACCAGCAACAATCCCAATGCGCCGTTGGCGGCTTTGGTTGGCCGTTCCGATGTCTGGGGCCTGGTGAATGTTCCGACCCTCGCCTGCGACAACGTCAAAACGCCTTGCAATGTTCCCGATTTTGCACACGCGGGTCTCGGTGGAACCGCGCTGAATGCCAGTCAGATCGGCAACGTGATGTCGGCCACCGCCCAATCCCAGATACCGGTGGGTGAAGAAATCATCAAGCGCACCCGCAAAGGATTTCAGCTGGCGGCCGACTGGGTCGTGAACGACCACCTGCGCCTGTATGCCGAGAGTAACTACACCTATTACCTGTACAATCAGAACTACCTGTTTCTGAACAGTGTCGATGGCCGTAACGTTCAGAACCTCCAGACCACCCCCTTCGCGCTCACCGAAGGTCTGGCCAATCGCAATCTCAATGGGGGATCCGATGACGTGCTGGTCAGTCAACGGCTGGCGGGCGGGACCTTCCTCAATTCCGACTTGAATGTGACCGGAGGCGACGAGCACCATCCTTATTGGACGGCGATCGCGGCCACGGGTTTCGAGTGGCAGCCGACACCAAAACTCGCGATAAAGGGCGATCTGGCTGTTACGAAATCGGAGGTCAGGGACGATAACCGCTCGGTTAACATCGCCTCTGCGCCGGCGTTGTGGCAATCCACCGGCATCGGCGGATGGGCCATCACGCGTGATCTCACTGGTACCCCTCATACCATGACCTTCTCGGGGCCTGATGTAGGCTCCACGTCCACGTGGGCGGGCAACTTCTACAATGACGGGACAAACAATCTCACCCAGGACAAGGGAATGGCCGTGCGCCTGGATGCCAAGTATCAACTCGACAGTGGCTTCTTCCAGGATTTCAAAGTGGGTACGCGCTACGCCCCAACCCAGGATCGTTTCTGGAATTACGGATTTACCCAGAACTACAACCTGACCTCGGACGGCCTGGGGCTCGCCGGCTGGCCGGCTTCTCTCGGGGGCACCGCCTATCACTCGAACGGCATACCGGCCGCTGACTTCGCCAACCTGCTGCAGGGCTCGCTCACGAACTTCATGCATGGAAATGCGGGCTATTCCGGCGGCTACCTGGCCTACTCACCGGCTCAGTTGCTGGGGGATGTGGTCCGCAACAATTTCCCGCTTGCCAACATTCCGGCCGGAGCCACGCGGTCCGAACAACTGCTGCAGCGACGCGTCGAAAAGGAAGAGACGTCGGCTGTCTACCTCATGGGTGATTTCGCCGGCTTCAACGACAAGATCAAGGGCAACCTCGGGGTCCGCGTAGTTCGCACCCACCAGTACAGCCAGGGTTATGCCAATGATCTGACCCAGACGCCCGTGGCCATTATCGCCACCGCCGATTCCAAGAATTACACCAACACTCTGCCCTCCCTGAACGTGACGTACTACGTGCAACCCGACGTGCTGGTGCGATTCGGCTACTCAAAAGGCATCACCCGACCGTCCTTCGCCGACCTGAACCCGGCCGTTGCCCCCAACATCGCAACCGGCCTCGGTACCGCCGGCAATCCGGATCTGAAGCCACTGAAGGCGGATAACTATGACATCGCATTCGAGAAGTACTTCAATTCCACCAACTATGCGTCCTTGGACTTCTTTGACAAGGAGTTGAATGGGTTCGCCTACGGACTCAATCATTGCGAGATCGTCCCGAATGCGCCGCCGAGCAGCGCCGCGTTTGCCGCGGCCATCGGCTGTCAGCCCGGTGAGTACCAGATTGCCCGTCAGACCAATGCCGGCAAAGGCTATGCGCGCGGGATCGAAGCGGCAGCCCAGACGTTCCTGGATTTTCTGCCCGGAATCTGGCGGCATTTCGGCACCTCCGCCTCGTTCACCTATGTCGATACAGAGAACCCGGTGAACTTTGGCACGGCGAGCAACCCGCGCATCGTCAACGTGCCGCAGCCCTTCGTGTCCAAGTACAACTACACGGCACAGGCATTCTACGACGATGGAAAATTATCCGGCCGCCTCGTCTACACCTGGCGTTCGGACGAGATCCTGTTCGGCGTATCCACGAATCCGATCGACGGACGCTACATCGGTTCCTACGGCATCCTCGATGCCTCGCTGAACTACAACCTGAAGGACGCCCTCTCCATTACCTTCAACGCCAACAACCTGACCGACAAAGGTCTCGACCGCTTCGTCGGTGAGCCTGCCTACGCGACCGGAATCGAGCGGCAGCATTACATCAACGGCCGTACCTACAGCCTCGGGGTCCGTTACAAGTTTGGCGGTTAGGCGGGGCTGATTGCTCGAATCGGCCGGCCGCTCGCATCGGTGGGCGGCGTCGCAGCGAGCGAGAACCAGGAGCAGAGCCAGAAGACGCAAGCGAAGCCCGCTATGAGGAAGTAGGTATGCTGGAAGCCGAGACGGTCATAACCGATGCCGGCCAGAGGTGAGAACAACGCAAGTCCCAGCGAGTGACCGAAGCTGACACCCACGAGATAGATCGTGGACGAAAAGCGGGTGTCAAAGTGGTATGCGATGTAACGGAATATTGAAACCGACAGTATCGGCAACTCCAGGGAGTGCAGCATCTTGCAGGCGCAGATGGCGAGTGGGCCGGCCGCCAGCCCCGATCCCGCGATGCGCACGATCATGATGCCCGAAGCGAGCAGCAGGCCGTAACGCGCGCCCGTGCGCATGACAATCCAGGGGGCAACAAACATCATGCCGGCTTCCACGAAGATCTGCGCGGAGCTGAGGTAACCGAACATCTCGTTGCCGCGCGCCGCCGTCGGGAACAGCGAAGCGAAATAGAAAGGGAACTGCTGGTCGTAAACGAGGTAAAGATTGGTGACGCCCAGAATGAGCACCATGAAGCCCCAGAACTGCGGCAACCGCAGGATCGATACAGCCTCGCGCGGACGCAGCGCAGCCTCCACTGAAGGCCCGCTCGTGTCCGTCCCGAGGCGCGCAGCGAGGATGATGGGAATCAGCAGGACCCCGGCCACTGAGGCCAGACAGAAGTTCAACTTGGGATCGAGGTTGTAAAGGCGCCCTGTGAAGACCGCGGCGCTTGCGTACCCCAGTGAGCCCCACAGGCGTGCGCGGCTGTATTCGAATCCATATCGGCGCCCTACCCGGTCCACGAACGACTCGAGGGCGAAGGGCCCGGCAACGAAAGTCACGCCCAGGTACAGCCCTCCCAACAACGCCCCGAGCAGCAGGTTCACATGCAACAGCGGTGCATAGGCGAAGCGGAAAAAGAGGAACGCCAGGACTACCAGGCAGGCAAGCGTCACGGGCACGAGCTTGCGCAATCCCATCCGGTCGGAAACGTAGCCAAACACCGGCTGCGCCAGCATGGCGGCCACGAAGTTGGCCGAATAGACCGTGCCCACCGCCGCGCCACTCAAGCCCAGCGAGCCTTTCAGCCAGATCGCCAGCATCGACATGCAAGCGGCCTGGGCGAAGAAGAAAAAGAACAGGAAAGCGCTCAGCAGGCTGTAGTTGGTCCGGCGGCTCGCGCGCGCGGGCGGCAGCCTATCGGGCGGCGCTTGCATCTGACATGCTCGGTCTGTTATTGATACCAGATCATACACAGCCGCTGCTGCCGGGCAAGCGCATTCACCAGGCACGGCGATCTCGATGGAGCGATGGGCGTCATGAAGTCAAAGTCCGCACGGGGTCGAAAGCGCCCTGCGACACGTACGCCGAAAAAAAAGGCCATTCCGACCATCCATGACGTTGCGCGGCGCGGTGGAGTCTCGGCGATGACAGTGTCCCGTGTCATCAACGGACACAAATACGTGAGCGCGGAAACGCAGGAGAAGGTTTATCGCGCCATCAAGGATCTCGGTTTCTCACCCAACGCCGCGGCAAGAAACATCCATGGTGGCGCCCGGATCGCACTCATCTACTCCAACCCGTCGTCCTCGAACCTCACCAATTATCTGATGGGCGCGTTTCGGCAGAGCGCTATCGGCGGATGTCAGCTACACGCGGAGCCGGCGACGCTGTCGGATCCGCTCGAGGGACTCAAGAAGCTCGTTTCCGCCGGCATCGATGCCGTGATCCTCCCTCCACCTCTGTGCGACTCTGATGCTGTATTTGGCTTTCTCGAACGCAAGGGCGTGCAGGCATTGAGCTTCGCGACGGCGGAGCTGCGGCCGGATCGTTCGGCGGTCATCATCAATGATTTCGAGGGTGCCCGGATGATGACCGAGCATCTGCTCGAGTTGGGTCATCGCGACATCGCCTTCGTCCAGGGCGATCCCGCGCACTCGCCGGCGAAACGACGTGAGGCCGGATTCCGCCAGGCCATGGCGGATGCCGGTTTACAGCTCGAGCCCCGCAGAATCGCCCCGGGATACTTCACCTACCGCTCGGGGCTGCAGGCGGGCCAACAACTTCTGGAATCCAACGATCGCCCCACGGCCATCTTCGCTGCCAACGATGACATGGCAGCGGCCGTCTCTGCGATCGCACACGGCCTGGGCCTGTCCATCCCGGGCGACCTGAGTATCGCCGGTTTTGACGATACGCCCGTTGCCACCACCGTATGGCCCGAGCTCACGACCATCCGCCAACCGATTGCCGACATGGCCTCCGCGGCGGTGGAGATCATGATCGATGCGGTGCGCCGCGCACGGCTGGACGAGGCTGCCAAGCCGCAACATCGATTCATGCCCCTGTCGCTGGTGAAGCGCGCATCAACCGCGGTTCCAACCCGCTCCAGATAGTGACCCAACTGCGCTCTCCGCAAGGCGACCCCTCCGACCGTCATCGAATCGATGCGGCGATTGAGACGGCATTGGCGCGCGTCAAGGCCATGCTACCGCGCTTCACGGAACAGTTTCCGGCACCGGCATCGACCAACGGCACGTACGGGGCGATCGACAATATCGAATGGACCTCGGGTTTCTGGACCGGAATTCTCTGGCTGAGCTATCAGCTCAGCGCAGATGAGGAATTCCGCGCCGCCGCGCTCGAGCAGGTGTGTAGTTTTCAACATCGAGTCGATAACGAGATTGGCACTGATCATCACGATCTCGGCTTCCTGTACTCCTTGTCCTGCGTTGCGGCCTGGAAAATCGACGGCGACAGGTCAGCACGCGCCAGTGCCCTGAAAGCGGCCGACCTGCTGCGCCGCCGCTATCTCCCGGTAGCGGGCATCATTCAGGCATGGGGCAATCTCAACGATCCGGCCCAGGCGGGCCGCATGATCATCGACTGCAACCTCAACCTCCCGCTGCTCTATTGGGCCGGTGATCAGACCGGCGATCCCGCCTATCGCGAGGTCGCCGACAACCATGTCGCGCGGGCCGCCCGCTATCTGGTGCGGTCCGACGATTCGACATTCCATACCTTTCACATGGATCCGCTCACGGGCGCTCCCCTTCGGGGTACGACCCATCAAGGCTACAGCGATACATCCTGTTGGTCTCGTGGCCAGGCCTGGGGCATGTACGGCTTTCCCCTGGTCTATCGTTACAACGGCGCGACTTCGCTGATCGCCCTGAGTGCCCGCCTGAGCCGCTATTTTCTGGCGCGGCTGCCAGCCGATCAGGTCTGCTGTTGGGATCTGATATTCGTGGATGGTGAGGCCGAACGCGATACTTCTGCTGCCGCGATCGCCGTCTGTGGACTGTTGGAAACGGCACGGCAGCTGCCGTTGACCGATGCGAACCGCGCGCGCTTCGAAGCCGCGGCTCGGGCTATTCTGCTCAGCCTGATCGACAACTATGCCCTGGGTGAGCACGATCCGGGGGACGGTCTCCTGCGTGAGGCGGTTTATCACATGCCCGAAAAAAGGGGCGTCCGTGAACGCGTGATCTGGGGCGACTACTTCTATCTCGAAGCACTGATGCGCTTCACGAGAGTGTGGGACCCGTACTGGTGAATCACACACGGCGCGCATTTACGAAGGGCTGCATCGCCGTCGCAGCCATCACCGCCACAAACGTGCAGGCGGCGAAGCAACGCTCGACACGCCTCACTGCCAGCTCCCCCGATGGCAACCTGATAATGACTCTGGATCTCACCCCAGGGATGCCCCGCTGGAGCCTCGCTCGCGGCGCCACGCCGGTAATGGCCCCTTCCCCGGTTTCTCTCCAGTTGGCTTCCGGAGTCTTTCTGGGCGCGAGCGTGGAAATTCTCGGTGTTTCGCGGCAATCGTATTCAGGCAACTGGACACCCCGATTCGGTATCAGCGCGAGCTATGACGAAAGCTCCAATGAGCTTACGGTGCATTTGCGGGACACGCAGACGGACATTCACTACGACCTCATCGCAAGAGTCTTCAATACCGCAGCCGCTATTCGCCAGGCGATCGTGAGGACCGCTGGTCAGAGTCGCGTACGCCTGATGGGCGAGCAAACCGGCTACTGCTTTCCCGTGTCCGCGACCTTTTATGCCAGTCGCGATGAGGGAGAGATCCTCGTCGGCAAGCTGCACGCAGGTAGGCTCGGACCCAACTTCCCGATGCCCGCCTGGCCACCGCTGACAGCGCACGAAGATCCGGGACAACTGTTTGATTACCCGATCACCGTAGACATCGGCAACGGCCTGTACGGACTGATGGCCGAGTCAGACCGGCCGCACTATCCGCGCGCCATGCTGCGCGCATCGGGCAGCAACTGCCTCGAAACACACCTGATGCGCTATCCAGGTCGGACGCTCGGGCCCGACGGCGTTGATGTGCCAACACCGGAGGAACCTGAGTTCGATCTCGATGTCGGGCAACGGACCCCATGGCGAATCCTGATTGTGGCTGAGACGCCTGCTCAGCTGATCGAGCGCGGCGGCATCATCCAAACATTGGCAACGCCCTGTGTGTTGGAAGACACCAGTTGGATCCAGCCGGGTCGCGCCTATCGCGTGCGTGGTGCCTATACCACTGCCAACGGGATAGCCGCGGTGGACTGGGCGGCGACACGCAAACTCGGATACATCGAGTACGACGCGCATTGGTACGGGGACGGGACCGATGACTCCGACGCCACAGTGCCCGTTACACAGTTGGACATCCGCAAGATCATCGAGTACGCCGGCTCGAAGGGCATCCGCACCATGCTCTACGTGGACCGCGCGCCTGCCATGAAGCAGTTGCAGGCCATTTGCAAAACCTATTCCGAGTGGGGTGCCGCGGGAATCAAGTTCGGCTTCATGTGGGAAGGCCGCAAGTCAGACGCAGACGTACTCTATGGCATCATCGAGACATGCGCGGAGCATCGCCTGATCTGCGACATTCATGACGATATCCGGCCGGCCGGGCTGGAACGCACTCTGCCCAACTACCTCGCCCTGGAGGGTGTGCGCGGCAATGAACAATTCCCCCCTGCCCGGCACAATGTCAACCTCGCCTATCAACGCGCCATCGTGGGCCCGATGGACTACACCATCTGCTATGCCCAGGATCGAAATCAAACGACCAACGCGCACCAACTGGCCCTGACAGTTATTTACTACACACCGCAAGCGTATCTCTATTGGTACGACTCATGGGAAAAGTACGTCGGGAAGGCGTGGCCCGAGCTCACGTGGTTTGACGATGTGCCTGTCACCTGGGATGAAACACGGGCCCTCGGCGGCGAGTTGGGTGAATTCGTCATCGTGGCTCGCCGTAAGGGTCGGCGCTGGTATCTGGGTGCCATTACCAACGAGCAATCGCGCCGCGCCACGGTTTCCCTGGAGTTTCTGAGCAGCCACTCGAGCGCCGGGCACACCCGCTGGCGCGCGCATCGCTACAGCGATGGCGAATGGAACAAATGGGTCTGGAAGACCGAGGTCAACCTGGACGAATTCGAAGTCACGCCCGCGACCGTCCTGCAGATCGCCCTGAACCCCGCGGGAGGCCAGGCGATCCTGTTCGAGCCAACGTAGCGGCACCTGGAGCGCACCTCAGCCCTATCCGCATCGAGTTCGCGCAGTGCGCATTGCGCTGCGAAGCCGCTATGCTACAACACCCGGCTGTCTCGAATTGGCGACTCCCGATACCGCCGCTTGTGACTCAGTTGGCGTGCGCCAGGAGTACGGTACGGGTAGCATCCGCCGCGGCGCGGCAGGATAATTGATACAGCCGAGCTTACGATTGTCGTGTATGGGTAGGGTCCCCAAAGGAGCTTGCAAGGCAGATGCACAACGGTGAGCTCCCACCCCCGGCCCCCTCCAAACCTCGCATCCTGTTGGTCGAAGACGAAGCCGTGCTGCGTGGCCATCTGGCCCGGGTACTCTCCGATGAATACATCGTGGATACGGCTGGCAACGGCCAGGAGGCGCTCGAGTGCGTGATGCGCTCTCCTCCCGTGCTCGTTGTCACCGATATCGTGATGCCCACCATCGGTGGAATCGAGCTGCTCAAGGCCCTGCGCAGCCAGGAGCAAACCCGGATGATCCCGGTATTGCTCATTTCGGGACTTGCGATCCAGGAACAGCGCATCGAGGGTTTCAAGGAAGGCGCGGATGGTTACCTGGCCAAACCGTACACGGAACATGAGCTGCGCGCGTATATCGGTTCGATGTTGCAATCGGCCGCCCGGCGCGCGGCAGCAGCGCTGGCGGAGCGTGCCGCGCTTCTCGAAAGCATCACGGATGGATTCTATTCCCTGGATCGGGAGTATCGCTTTACTTACCTGAACCAGCGCGCGCTGGATCACTTCCACGCGGCGCCGGAAACCCTGCTGGGACACGTACTCTGGGAAGTTTTTCCACACACGCGCGAATCTGTGTTTCAGCAGGAGTACGAGCGCGCCCTGAGCCAGCAGCGCTCGGTTTCGTTCGAAACCGTCTCGCTCATCAGCAATACCTGGGTGGAGGTACGCGCCTATCCGACGCCGCAGGGGTTGGCTGTCTATTTCCGTGACGTTACGGACCGCAAGCGGGCCGAAGAGCACTTGCGCGAAGCGGACCGAAAGAAGAATGAATTCCTGGCCATCCTCGCCCACGAGTTGCGCAACCCCCTCGCCCCGTTGCGCAATGGCCTGCACATCCTCAAACGGCACCCCGACCTGGATCCAACCGTTTCGGACACCATCAGCATGATGGACCGGCAGATGACCCACCTGGTGCGTTTAGTGGATGATCTGTTGGATGTGAGCCGCATTACGCGCGGCCGGTTTGAATTGCGCCAGCGCAAGGTGCTGCTCACGGAAGTTCTGGCCAACGCCGTGGAGTCCACGCGAGCCACCATTGAATCGAGCCGACACGAATTGACGGTTGCGATCCGCGCTCCTGGCCTCCATGTCGATGGCGACCCTGACCGGCTCGCGCAGGTTTTCTCGAACCTGCTGTTGAATGCTGCCAAATACACCGACGCCGGTGGACGCATCACACTCGGTCTCGACCGTGAGAACGGCGAGGCAATAGTTACCGTCGAGGACAATGGAATCGGTATCCCACCGCATTCGCTCGAACAGGTGTTCGATATGTTTGCCCAGGTACGCTCGCACGAGGTCCGCGGCGCTGAAGGTCTCGGCATCGGGCTTTCTCTCGTGCGCACGCTCGTACAGATGCACAATGGGACGGTCAGCGCGTTCAGCGAAGGCCCGGGGTTGGGCGCGCGGATCTGCGTGCGTCTGCCGATTGCCACGGCTACCGACACGCCGGTTGTCGCGCCCTCGCCTTCGCCGCGGAATCGAGGTCAACGTGTCCTGGTTGTGGATGACAACACAGATGCCGCTGCATCGCTTGCCCTGCTGTTGAAAATGGAAGATCACGAAGTGTGCACAGCCGCGGACGGCATCGAAGCCATCGAGTGCGCCCGCACCTTTGAACCGCAAATCATCTTCATGGATCTGGCCATGCCTCGGTTGGACGGTCTGGAGGCGGCGCGCCGCATTCGCGGATTGCCCCAGGGCGAGCACGTGCGTATCGTTGCGTTGACCGGATGGGGACAAGAGGCAGATCGGCAACGGACACGCGCTGCCGGAATGGATGCACATCTGACCAAACCGGTCAGTCTCGATGCGCTGCACAGCGTGTTGCGAGGGTCGCGTTGAAGCGGCTGATCCGCTCATCACTGGATTCGTGATGCAAAGCAGCTATTCGATCCCACTCGTTGTCCTTTCCTACGTCGTCGCCGTTCTGGCCTCGCACGTCACGCTGAGTCTCGCGCAGCGCCTGCACCCGACTTACGCGGCGCGCCTGGGACACAAACCATTGTATCTGCCCTGGATCGTGGGCGGCGCGTTCTCGATGGGTACGGGCATCTGGTCGATGCACTTCATCGGCATGCTCGCATTCCATCTGCCCGTGCAGGTAGCTTACGACCTGTCACTGACAGTGACTTCATGGCTGATCGCCGTCGTCGTTTCGGGCTTTGCGTTACACCGCTTTCACCGCAACGATACAACAGCGAGCGGCATCGCGGTGCCCGGTGTCTTCATCGGCATCGGTATCTCGGCCATGCATTACACGGGCATGGCGGCGATGCAGATGTTTCCAGGCATCGACTACGACCCCCTGCTGTTTGCGGCATCGGTGCTCGTCGCAATTGCGGCAGCGATTGCCGCACTGTGGATCGCCTTCAGCTTGCCGCATAGCGGCAGGGGCCGGCATTGGTACAAGATCGCGGCTGCCTCTGTCATGGGCGCGGCGATCGTCGGCATGCACTACACGGGAATGGGGGCAGCTCATTTCGCGCCGAACGCAGTCTGCATCTCCAGTGGCCCGCGCCTGGATGCAAACTGGCTCGCCATCACGATCGCGATGTTTACATTTCTCATCCTCGGCTCGACCCTCCTCCTCTCCGTTATCGATGCCCAACTGCAGTCGACGATCGCGCGTTCGGCGGAAGCACTTCGCAGCGCGAACGAGGAGTTGGAACAGCGGGTATTCGATCGCACCGCGCAACTGCAGTCAGTCAACGAAACCCTGCAATCTCAGATCGCCGCACGGCGCGAGAGTCAACAGCTCCTGCAGGCCATCATCGACAACTCGCAGACGGTTGTGTATGTCAAGGACCTGGACGGCCGGTTCCAACTCGTGAATCGCCAGTTCGAACAGATCTTCGGCCTTTCACGGGATGAGATTCTCGGTCGAACCGACCATCATCTGTTTGCGGCGGAGACCGCGGACGCATTCCGCAAACTGGATGTTCGTGTAGCTGAAGGGGATCACGCCGTGACTGCGGAGGAGACGGTCCCGCAGCCAGACGGGCTGCATACCTATATCTCCGTCAAGGCGCCGTTGCGGGATGAGGCCGGTCGGGTCAACGCCATATTCGGCATCTCCACCGACATCACCGACCGTAAACGCGATGAAGAGCAATTGCGCTCGCAGCTCGCGCGTCTGAGCCTCCTCGATGAGACCACGAGAGCGATCGGCGAGCGCCAGGATCTGCGCAGGCTCTTTCAGGTGGTGCTGCGAAATCTCGAAGAGCATCTGCCAATCGATTTCGGCTGCGCTTGTCTCTATGACCCTGCGCAGCAGACATTGTCCGTTGCCAGCGTTGCCGTAAAGGGCCAGTCGCCCTCCCTGGACCTGGGCGTAACAGAGCAGGCTCCCCTCCGTGTCGACGAGAGTGGCCTGGGCCGATGCTGCAGGCAGGGGCAACTGATGTACGAACCCGACATCAGCGGTTCGCCATCCGCTTTTGTTGCGCAGCTCGCCGGCCTCGGGCTGCATTCCGTCGTGTTTGCTCCGCTGATTGTGGACAGCAAAGTGTTCGGAGTGATGATTGCGGCGCGCCGCGCAGCCGGCGCATTTACGAGCGGGGACTGCGAATTCCTGCGCCAACTGAGCGGTCACGTCGCGCTCGCCGCCCACCAGAGCCAGCTCTATGAGGCCTTGCAGCGCGCGTATGAGGATCTTCGGCAGACGCAGCAGACGGTCATGAAACAGGAGCGCCTGCGGGCTCTGGGTCAAATGGCCAGCGGTATTGCCCACGATGTGAATAATGCGCTCACGCCTGCAGCGCTGTATTTGCAGTCACTTCTCGATCGTGATCGCTCGTTGGGCACGGAGGCGCGCAACTATCTCAGAATCACCCTGCGTGCAATCGAAGATGTCGCGAACACTATCGCTCGCATGCGCGAGTTTTACCGTCCCCGCGAAGCGCAGACTGCACTGCTTCCCGTCGATCTCAACGAAGTCCTGCAGCAGGTTCTGGATCTGACGCGAGCCAGTTGGAACGATATGCCGCAGGAACGCGGCATCCTGATTCGCATGATTCGCGATCTCGAGCCGCGGTTGTCGCGCGTGCTCGGTGCGGAGAGTGAAATTCGCGACGCGCTGACCAATGTCGTGTTGAACGCCGTAGATGCGATGCCCGAGGGAGGCACCCTCACCATACGCTCAAAGTCACTTGGTGCGACATTGGCGCCGGCCGGGAATGGATCGCCGGCACGCGTGTTGGTCGAAGTGTGCGATACCGGCATCGGAATGACCGAGGCCGTGCGCAATCGCTGCCTGGAACCCTTTTTCACCACCAAGGGCGAACGTGGCACCGGGCTGGGCCTCGCCATGGTGTACGGAATGACTCAACGTCATGGTGCGGATCTCGAGCTCCAGAGTGAGGGCGGTGTTGGTACAACGGTGCGGCTCATCTTTCCTGTTGCATCGACGAGTGCATCAGGGGTGGGTAACACGCATGTACGGCCGGTCGGTCAGTTGCGTATCCTGCTCGTCGATGACGATCCGCTGATTTTGCAATCTCTGCAGGACTCGCTCGAGGGAGACGGACACCTCGTGGGTATTGCGGAGGGCGGGCAGGCTGGGATTGATGCGTTCCGTGTCGCGGAGCAGCGCGGGACGCGTTTTGACGTGGTGATTACCGATCTTGGAATGCCTTACGTGGATGGTCGGACAGTCGCAACCACCATCAAATCCCGAGCTCCCGATGTGCCGGTGATATTGCTCACAGGGTGGGGTTATCGCCTGCAGGCCGAAAACGACACGCCCCCACATGTCGATTGTGTTCTCAGCAAGCCCCCCAAACTGCTGGAGTTGCGTGCCGTGCTGGCAAAGCTCGCCGGCGGCGCACGATCGATGGCCGGAACGCCCGTATCGCACTCCGCGTCGTAGCGGAGAGTCAGCGTCACGGCTTCAGGAACCGCGCGAGCGCCAGCGCGGCGCCCCATACAGACAGGACCACCGCTCCCCCGGTAACCAACATCCACAGTTTTACTCGCTCAATTTCCGTGCGTATTGATCCGCGCAGTTCCTCTATCGACGCCCTGACCGATCCGAACTCTTTCGCCACCTCGGTCTTGAATGACAGGAATTCCGTTCTCAAAAGATCAACAGCGCCCCGCAGTGACTTGACCTCTCCTTTGATCTCGGTCACATCGGCCTGCAGGTGCCGCACATC
>Ga0068860_100000545_pt1 | contig 45914 bp, 54 predicted proteins | sample KBSSwiS32_FD_66597 | JGI IMG/M metagenome (GOLD analysis project Ga0068860, IMG submission 66597) | Switchgrass rhizosphere microbial communities from Kellogg Biological Station, Michigan, USA - KBS Switchgrass S3-2 | ecosystem: Host-associated > Plants > Roots > Rhizosphere > Soil ... | reverse complement strand
CTGGATGTTACACGCCACTCATGGGACCCGCAAAAAATACATGCCGCCCATGCCAATAATAGTGGATATCTCCTGCCGTACAAGTCCTATCTCTAAAAAAATGTGTATACTCGGCAGGGCAAACGCCCCGGGTTCCCAAAGCAACGCGACCAGCCCTGTAAGGGGCGCCCTAATTCTCCTCTAATCCAGCCCATCCACGGCCGCATGCCCGTCATCATCCGCGCGAGGGCTGAGACCAATGGCTCGAACCGGGCGAGCTGGACGACCAGCGCTTCACCCACCTCGTACGATCCCCGCGAAATGAGGGCCACCGAAGTCTCCGACCCTAATGGCGCATACGGGGTTCATTGGTCTTTCAGTCGATAAAGGGGTTCTACCATATCAAATGGGTACCCATTCTTCCAGTTGAGGTATTCGTTCGGTAGGAACAATACTAGTTGGTCATCGATGATAGTTATCAGCCACAGACGGTAATTTGGCCTGGACTTGTGAAGCGTCAGCCAGTGACCGTATAATGAATATTTGCCATTGATTACAAAATCGCCAACACGGGTATCCGAGGATTGAGCCAATGTGAACTTCCCCTTCTTGAGTTTAATCTGAACTCCCGCCATGACCATCCCCATCCGATCCGGGCCAATGCGATAGGAATATACTCCATCCATGCCTGCTTTGACGTGCGCGGCTACTTCCGTATCGTTGACGGCGTAGCGCGCTTTCAGATCTTCGGGAAGTATCTTATACGGGAGAACTTCGGCAACCCCTTTCAACGATTTCACTACAATACCTTCAGGACGAAGTTCGATTACTCTCACAGCGCTGAATTTTCGGCCATCCAATGTGTGAAAAAAATGAAACTCAGACTTGGGAAACAGGTATATGCCATCTTTTTCCACAACAATGTTCAAATCGAATTTGCGAGCAACGGTCTGCAAAATCTCCAGGACAGACGTATCCTCGAAGCTTTCCGATACACGTTTGTCTGACGGATTGTCGGTAATGTAAACAACGTTTGGTTTTTGGAAAAAAGGCGGTCCTTTTCCGCACTTTTCACGAACCCATGCAATTATCTCCCCGATGTTAGCTTCGAAAAATCTCGTGTGAGGAATGCGGGTTTTCTCCACGATCTCCTTTGCATTAGGGCGCGCTTGAGCGCTGGGGATAAAAGCTATGATACCGGCTGTCGTGAAAATTGCGTATCGAAACAGACGATAGTTCATGGATTAATAGTATTGAAGGGTCACCACAAAACAAATGCAGAATTTCCCCCTTTGCATCTTCTTGCACATCAGTAAAAAATCGTCTCGCACTGTGTCGCGCGCCCTCCTAGGCTTGCCCTCTGGGAGACCCTGCAAACATGACCACTGAAACACACCCGCGCCACCGCATTTTGATCGCCAAGCCCGGCCTTGATGGCCACGACCGCGGCGCGAAATACGTCGCCCACCTCCTGCGCGACGCCGGGTTCGAGGTCATCTACACCGGGATCCGCCGCACCCCCGAGCAGATCGTCAGCACCGCCGTGCAGGAGGACGTCCAGGCAATCGGCATCTCGCTCCTCTCCGGCGCCCACCTCGTCCTCGTCGACAAAATCATCGCCCTGCTCAAGGAACAGGAGGCGGGGAACATCATCGTCTTCGTCGGCGGCGTGATCCCCGACCACGACATCGCCGCGCTCAAAAAAATGGGCGTCATCGAAGTCTTCGGCCCCGGCACCCCCGCCAAAACCATCGTCGAAACCCTGAACTTCCACCTCGCCAAACAATCCGCCCGCCCCTAGCGGGGGAAAATATATGAAGAATTTTTTTAGACAGGATGAACAGGATTTACAGGATAATATAAGAAACGATCTTTGATCACCGGAACGGTGATCGGAATAACATCCTGTCCATCCTGTCCATCCTGTCCATCCTGTCCATCCTGTTAATCCTGTTAATCCTGTTAATCCTGTTAATCCTGTCTAAAAATTCCCTTCTTAAATCCTGAGCGATGCACGGAATCCCCGAGACACTTTTGCAGCAGGCCCGCCGCCCCGGCGCGCCCGGCGTGCAGGGCATGGCGAAACTCATGACGCTGCTCGAAAACGACCCGCGCGTTTACCTAGAGTTCCTGCAAAAAACCGGCGTCGCCACCGGGCCACGATTCATCCTCGGCATCACCGGCGCGCCCGGCTCCGGCAAGAGCACGCTCACCGACGCCCTCCTCACGGAATATCGAAAGCGCTCTCCGGAAATGCGCCTCGGCGTCATCGCCGTCGACCCCTCCAGCCCATTCAGCGGCGGCGCGGTGCTCGCCGACCGCGTCCGCATGATGCAACACGCCGTCGACCCCCTCATCTTCATCCGCTCCCTCGCCAGCCGCGGACACCTCGGCGGCCTCGCCCTCGGCGTGAAAAGCATCCTCGGCGTCATGGCCTGGGCCGGCATCGACCTCGTCATCATCGAGACCGTCGGCGTCGGCCAGAACGAGATCGACATCGTCCGCATCGCCGACGAGGTGGCCGTCGTCCTCGCCCCCGGCAACGGCGACGCCATGCAACTCCTCAAGGCCGGCCTCATGGAGATCGGCGACTTCATCGTCATCAATAAAGCCGACCGCCCCGGCGCGGAGGAACTCCACGCCGAAGTCCTCGCCGCCCTGCAGCTCGAGGAAAAAAATCCCCCGCGCCCCGTCGCCCTCGTCTCCGCCGTCGAGCGCAAAGGCATCCCCGGATTCATCGACCATGTCGAGGAACGCATCACCGCCACATCCGCCCGGCGCGCCGACGACCGCAAAACCCGCTACGCGCAAAACATCCGCCAGTTCCTATTGGAGATCGCCACCACCTGCCTTGCCACAACCCTCGACACTGACCCCGCCCTCCAGTCCGCATTGAAGGAAATCACCGAGGGCCGCAACAGCAACTGGGACACCACCATCCAAACCCTCCTCCGCACCGCCGCGGAACAAAAAAGTGGGCAGGGGAGTTAGAGGCGTCAGGAAAAATTTTAGACAGGATGAACAGGATTAACAGGATGGAAGAGGGAACGTCTTTTGATCACCGCAAGGTGATCAATGTAAAATCCTGTCAATCCTGTTCATCCTGTCTAAAAAATTCTGCGTCTTATGGTTTGTAACTGCATTGTCGCAATTGAAATGCACGGATCACAATTTTAAATCAACCTATGCCAGACCCCGAGAACACAAAGCAAAAATGGGAGCAAGGCCTCCTCGCCAAAACCCTCGCCGCCCAGCCCGAGCGTAAAACAACATTTGTCACCGCATCCGGCACCCCCGTCGAGCGCCTCGACACCCCGCCGGACGCAGGCACCGATCCCGCCTACGCGGAAAAACTCGGCTTCCCCGGCGAATACCCCTACACGCGCGGCATCTATCCCACCATGTATCGCGGGCGGCTCTGGACCATGCGCCAGTACGCCGGATTCTCCACCGCGGAGGAATCCAACAAACGCTACCGCTACCTGCTGGAGCAGGGGAGCACCGGCCTCTCCGTCGCGTTCGACCTCCCCACGCAGATCGGCTACGACAGCGACCAGCTCCTCGCCCGCGGCGAGGTGGGGAAGGTCGGCGTCGCCATCGACACCCTCGACGACATGCGCACGCTCTTCGACGGCATCCCGCTCGACAAGGTCTCCACGAGCATGACGATCAATTCCACCGCCGCGATCCTGCTCGCCATGTACATCGCCGTGGGCGAGGAGCAGGGGGTCAGCCCCGCGCAGTTGAAAGGCACGATCCAGAACGACATCCTCAAGGAATACATCGCGCGCGGCACCTACCGCTTCCCGCCGCGCCCCAGCCTGCGCATCATCCGCGACATCTTCGGCTACTGCACGGAATCCATGCCGCAGTGGAACACCATTTCCATCAGCGGCTACCACATCCGCGAGGCCGGCTCCACCGCCGCGCAGGAGATCGCCTTCACCTTCGCCGACGCCATCTGCTACATCGACACCGCGCTCGCCGCCGGGCTCGCCATCGACGACTTCGCGCCGCGCCTCTCCTTCTTTTTCGCCGCGCACACCGACCTCTTCGAGGAAGCCGCGAAATTCCGCGCCGCCCGCCGCCTTTACGCAAAGATCGTGCGCGAACGCTTCGGCGCGAAGGACCCGAAAAGCTGGATGCTCCGCTTCCACACCCAGACCGGCGGCGTCACGCTCACCGCCCAGCAGGTTGACAACAATGTGGTACGCGTCACCCTCCAGGCCCTCGCCTCCGTCCTCGGCGGTACGCAAAGTTTGCATACCAACGCGAAGGACGAGGCTGTCTCCCTCCCCGCCGAGCAGGCCGCCCTCGTCGCCCTGCGCACCCAGCAGATCATCGCCGAGGAATCCGGCGTCACCTCCACCATCGACCCCCTCGGCGGCAGCTACTTCGTCGAGGCCCTCACCGACAAACTCGAGGCCGACGCGGAGAAAATCATCGCCGAGATCGACCGCATGGGCGGCGTCGTCACCGCCATCGAACGCGGCTGGGTCCAGCAACAGATCGAGAAAGCCGCCTACGCATTCGGCCAGAGCATCGAGCGCAACGAGCGCATCATCGTAGGCGTCAACAAATACCAAAACAAAAACGATCCGCCCCCCGAAGTCTTCAGCCTCTCCACCGACAGCGAGCACCGCCAGGTCGAGAAACTCAAAGCCATCCGCGCCAATCGCGACCCCGCCCGCGTAGCCGGCGCATTATCCAAGCTCAACACCGCCGCCACCGGCACCGCGAACCTCATGCCCTTCATCATCGAAGCCGTGAAAGCCAGCGCGACGATCGGGGAGATATGCGATGTGTTACAAGGCGTCTTCGGGCAGTATGAGAATAAATAGGGGAGAGGGCTGTGAACAACGAAAACCGATTTTTGTAGCGGTAAGAATATATGCAACTCGTGATACTTATCCTTTCTTCCGTTGCTCTGCTGTTAGCTTTCATCATCTGGACGGTGATTCGAAGCTTGAGGAGCCGATTTTGCCCTAAGTGTGGCTCTCGTAATTTAAACGAGATTACTTCCATCAAGGCCAGCGGTCGAGATCCTGAAAGTTGCGGATTATTCACCTTTTACCATTGCGGCAATTGCGGCGCAGATTTACAGCGTCATAACGGGGTTATCACGCCCTCGCGTTTCAATATCAAATAGGGCTCCCCCTTTTCCTTGACACCGCCCCCCGCACGCCGTGGGATATCCGCACTATGAAAGCATTCCTCCCGGCCATCCTGATTCTCCTCCTCGGTGCTTCGATTTCGAAAGCGGAGACCGCTGCGCCCGCCTCACAATCCGCCGCCTGCGCCCAATTCGTCCAGAAATTCTACGACTGGTATCTGGCCACCGAGAACGCGCAAATGAAAGCCGGGAGCAAGGAATCCGCCGAGGAAGTCGCGCTCCGCGAAAAGCAATCCAACTTCAGCCCCGCGCTGGTGAAAGGCCTGAAGGAGGACCGCGCCGCCGCCAAAAAGAACTCCGGTGAAATCGTCGGCCTCGACTTCGACCCCTTCCTGAACTCCCAGGAATCCCCCTCGCGCTGCGTCGTCGGCAAAGTCACGTCAAAGGACGGCCATTACCGGGTCGAGGTATTTGTCATTCTGGAGAAAAAGAAGAGCGCAAAACCCGACGTCACCCCCGAGCTGGTATTTGAAAAAGGCCATTGGGTATTCACAAACTTCCACTACGGCAGCAGCAGCATCCCCGCGAACGAAAACCTGGTGAGCGTCCTCCAGCAATTGAAAAAAGACCGGACGAAAAAGTGACGCTCGACCGCCGGCTCCACCGGCAGGCTATAAATCATTGAATCGTAAAGATGGAAAGTCCCGCGGCGCGGTATCTAATCGTGATTGCAATCTCGCGCGGATCGTGAGTTACTGGGCGCCTTGTTGTCATACAAACGTTAACAATCAGCCCCCGAATCTCACCATGAGCGATCAAAATACCACCGTCACCGACATCGACATTCCGTTTTCCCGGCTCGTCGTCATCATCCTGAAATTCATGCTGGCATCGATCCCGGCGCTCATCGTGTTCTACGCGATCCTGTTCGCCGTCGTGCTTGGCTTTGCCATGGTCTTCGGCGGCGGCGCTGCGCTGCTGAATCATCTGGCCCTGCCGCAGCACCACTAAGCCCGGGCGCAGGCTCCGTAAAATCATAGTGACCCGGCGTGACATTTCCCGCCGGCGCGGTCTTCTCGTGCCAATCCGCGAAGCGTTGCACCGTGCGCCGCCCCTGCGCAGGGATGCGCGCATTGCAAACACCGCGGAATCCGCCGGGGGGACAGCGGACACTACAGCAGGCTCTCCTCCATCCTTCCCATCCTCTTCATCCTGTCAAAAAAATCTTCCCTCTTCGCTTCGAGCTTCGTCATTCGTCATTTCGCGCATACCCAGTTCCCCCCGGGATAAATCGGTAATCCCCCCATGCGCACCCGCATGATATCTGCTTCCAACCAGATATGGCAAAAAGCAGGATTCTCATCGTGGACGACGACCCCCAGGCCTCTGTCCTGATGCAGACCGTGCTGCAGAACACCGGGCTTTACACCACCGTGGTGCAGAACCGCCCGGACCACGCACTCTCCACCGCCGTCGTGCTGAAGCCCGACCTCGTGCTGCTGGCGGACGCGGACACGCAGGAAAAGCGCGGGGAGGATCTCGCCCGGGAGATGCGCGCGCATCCCGCCATGGTCCGCACCCCCGTGCTCTTTCTTCCCACGCTCATTGTAAAAGAGGGGCCCGGCAAGCGGGAGTTGCGTGGCGAACTGGCGGGCGTTCTCTCCGGCGCGCCCGGGCCCCGGGCCCTGCTGGATGCAATCGGGCAGGCGCTGGCCGCGGCGACCATTCCGGACTTGCATCTGAATTCCGGCTGGTGAATTCCACCTAAACCCTGTTCACCTCACCGTGTGTCCTCGACCCACGATACCTTGGCAAAATCGTAAACGACACCCACGCTGCTCAGGGCCTCGTCGTAATGCCATGTCGTGTTGCCGTTGCCGCTCAATGTCTTGAAGGTGAACGCCCCGGCCAGATCGGGATTGCCCGATACGGAATAGATATAACCCGGCGCATAAATCGCCATGTAAACCGTGCCCGGGTTTCCGGAATCCATGTTGAAAGTGGGGGTGGCCGACGAGGTGCCCAGGCCGTAAAGCTGCAAATATTTTGCGTTGTTGTTCAGGTTGGTGATGTTGGCGGCTTTCATGTCCCAGTCGCCGGTGAACCAAATCTTCACGGTCACGCCCTGGGCCACGCTGATGGCACCTTTGTAGGGATTTCCCCCGACGTCCGAAGTCACGTAAAGATCCACTTCGCCGGTGGTCCCGGAGATGATCAACGGGTAGCCATAACTCGAGATCTGGTAATGCGAGGTGGCTGCCGTGGATGTGATTGTGGTCGGGTTTTTTGAATCGGGGCTTATGAACAGGATGGGCCACGAGGAGGCGCCCGAAGGCGCGCTCACCGGATCCGTCTGAGTGACGGTGCTGTTATTGATCGTGCCGGTGATCGTGCTGTTGGCGTGACTTACCGAGCCACCATTCGTGTACACGCCTCCATCCACGACCCCGGCGCCTGTATTGATGGCCGGGCCATTGAGATACAGATTGGCGTCATTGGTGTTTTTATAGCTGGCATACGCGCCGCCCATGGTCCCGCTGGTGCTTGAATTCCAACTGTCCAGGATGGGGCTGGAGTAGGGGGTAATGCCGGTCCCCGTGAGTTTCAGGCCGACGAACGGGGTCTTGGGGCTCGCAATCACCTCCAGCCTGCGCGCAGCCCGGGGGGTGGTCACGGCCACCAGTGTTCCCGCCGAATGGGCGTAGTCGCCGTAGCGGGCAATGAAATGATCGTACAGGAGATCGAGCTTGCGCAGCACATCATTGTGCGTGGCGACCCCGTAGGTGGCGTCATTATTCGCCCGTGCAAGGCCGGGCAGGGCGGCGTAGCCCGTGGCGCGCAGCCGGTACCAGGGGTTGCCGTTCAAAACCATGTTGGCCGGGGCATCGATTTCGATGTGATACCAAAGATCGTTGGTCCCTTCCGTGAGGGCGCCCGTGGTGCCTGTTTCCAGCAGGGCCGTGACCGGGGCGTTATAAATCATCGTCCCCGTTGTCATTGTGACCCCGTTGTTGGTCGTGGTCCCCGTGAGCAGCAGGCTCGACACGGCATCGCTCGTGGTGGTGGTCGAGCCGGCCTGGCCCGTCACGGAAAGCTGGTTGCTCCCGGAGTAGAGCGTCCAATACGCTGTGGTGCCGGTGTTGGTCCATGCGCCGATTGATCCGCTCACCACCATCTCGCGGCAGTTTGCAAAGCCAAAATCAATGCCGGCTTCCGCGGCAAAAAGGCTCTCCTGCCAGCCGATTGCTTTCTGGGAATAGTTGTAGCGCGTCGTCACCGTAAGGAGGACGCTGCCGGCAATGAGCGAAAGGATGGTCAGCGTCAGCAACGCCATGATCAGCGTGCTGCCGCACTGCGATTTTTTCAGATGGAAATTCCGGGTGGACACGGGGTTAGTTTCGTAAAGTGATCGTGGTGGATTCTGTGGTGCCGGTCCTCGCGTCTGCCGCATTGAGGCGGTTGAACTTGGGCTGGAAGCTTGCCTTCACCCCCACCGAGCGCAGCCCCGTGCCCCCGATGATGGTGTTTGAGCTGCCGGCCGGATCAAAAAACACGAGTTGATAATTTTCGGCATACGCGGTGAGATTCGCGGTCCCCGATACCGTGGTTGTTCCGGATACGGTGGTGAAAACCCTGGTGATCCTTTGGTTGGGGGCGATGCCCGCCACGGCGTAAACGACGGAGGTGGTGCCGCTGTAGGTCACACTCGTGCCGAACGCCCCGGAAAGGGCGGGGGATTGGGGCACTGGCGGATTTCTGGAGTAATCGAGATAATCCGTCATGTTCAAGGTCACCCCCTGGCCGCTGTTTGAAATGGTGCCGCTCAGGGCGCACCGCATGTCCGTAGCGATGGCGTCCAGCGCCCGTGTCAGGTCCGCGTTCGCCTTGTAATATTCATCCGTCGCGTTGAAAACCGTGAGAAAAGCAACGCCGCCCATCACGATGGCCGAAAGGATCACGGCAGCCACGCCGGCGGCGACCAGCGTTTCCGCGAGCGTGAATGCCCGGTTTTGCTGATAATGGGGACGCATCAGTTTCATTTTACTGCGTGATCTTGGAAATAATGGATGTCGTGGACAGCGTGCGGACGCGGCTTCCGGTCCCTTGCGTCCACGTGATGATGATGTTGGCCCGCAACAGCCCGGGGTCCGAGTTCAGGATCGTCTGGTTGTTCGAAACTATGCTCACCGTTCTTCCGGTGCGGGTCACCTGGATCGGCGTGCCCGTTGGCGTGGGATAATTGTCCAGCATGATGGTTTCCGTCGGCTGCCCCAGGTTGGAACCGGCAGTGGTCGTTGTGTTCAGGATGTTGTTCTGCAGGTAGCTGGCATTGGTGAGATTGTACCAGGTGCAACTGCGCAGGCTTTCCATCCGGTCCTGGAGCGCCTGTTCCGCAAACACGGCGCCGCGCCCCGAGCTGAGGAGGTAGAGGCATTGCGAGTTTATTGCATACAGCGAGGAAAAAAAGAGAACGACAATTCCCATCGCGATGATGTTCTCTACGAATGTAAAGCCTCGTGCGGATCTGAACTTGATTTGGCGCTCCCCGGTGTGCATGGATTCAGCCCTTAATATGAAGCAGGAAAGGTGCCGTAATTTTGTTTCTTTGAAGGCCCCTCCTTACCCAGTAAAAAAACCAAAATTATTGATAAATAATTTTTTATAATCTCCGGCGGGGTGATCGTGTAGCATGAAGACGATACACGACATCCCACACACAATTCCGCCGCTTTTCGTGACTCGAAAAACAAGATCAGGAAAGGCTGGAAACAGGTGCAAGCACCTGTGCGCGGGGCTCAATCCAGCCGCGGAACCAGCGGGCGGAGCAGCGGCTCATTCATGGTCACCTTTGCGGATACGCATAACGCCTCCAGTTCCTTCTCGGCGGCCCTGGTGCTCAGGAGCGTGAGGATTCCCTTCCGCATGTCCTCCAGCGATTTGTCGCCGAAGGAAGCCTTGTTCGCCTCGTAGTATTTCTCAATCTCACTGTCGGAAATTTTCGACTCCAGCTCTTTCGCGAGGGCCTGTTTGAGTTTATAGGCCAGATCGCCGAGCAGGATGTAGTAATAAGTGCCCATCCGGTATTGCGCCGGGCCATAGATCACCTGGCCGGCGCTCTTTGCCGCGCCGCGCCGGGCGTTTTCGCGCTCGAATTCCGCCTGGAAACCGGCGAAAGACGTTTCTTTCACCAGTCCCTTCTCCTTCGCGAGACCCTGGTAAACCTTGATGCGGACCAGTTCCGCGCGGACTAACTCCCGTAACTTCGCCAGCGGCCCGTCCGGCCCGGTGTTTTCTCTCCAGTAACCGGGATGGTCGTCGAGATCGCGGTGCTGCTTCATGAAGCTGAACACCTCCGCCGTCTTGCGTTCCATGATGAGCCGGTATTCGCCCGCGGACACCGGCTCGCTGTTGATGGTTGCGACAACGGGGTCCGCAGGCGCGGGCGTGGCCGCGGCTTCCACGCCGCGCGCCTGCCAGTCCGGCCAGGCGAGCATTCCAACCGCAAACGCTTGTAAAACAACTCGCCGCCACGACCGCCTGCCGCGCCTTGTCACGCACCGAACTTCTGTAACTGGAAACATGATGATCTGTGATGCTGGGAATCATCGGGAACCGGTGAAGTCAACCCCCGCCATCCCCCGGCGGGCGGACACTTGTCCAAAATACTTCACCGGTCCCAATGCCGGTTCAATGCTGGAGGAAGCGAACGGCATCTGCCATTACAAATCCATTCGTGCTGGTATTGCGGATCAGAATGCTTCCGTTTGTTCCGGAATTGAAGGGATAGGTCCCCAGGGACACCCATTGCCCTCCAGTCAATTGCTGGTTCACTTGAACGGTCGTCGTCCCGCTGGTGGAGACGATGTCGATGGGGACATTGCTCGCGCGGTTGGTGCCGCTGGTCCACCAGGCGAAGGCTTCGTAGCTCGCCGCCACCGGCAGATTCGGTGTGAATCTGACGCTCTTGCTCCCTTTGCCGGTGTTGCCGTCGTGGATGTAGTCGGCACCGTAGTAACCCGGCGTAAATGTGGACGACGTCCATGACCCGGTGATGGTAACTCCCGACGAGGAGGCGTTGTCGATGATCATGTCCGCCGGCGTGGAGCCGCCGGTTAATACCTCGAAGAGATCCAGGGAGATACTATTCCCGGTGGAAATCGGGTTCTTTGTTGCAACCGTGGCAACCAGGGTATGGGTGCCTGTTGTCAGCCCGTTCGTTTCAAACAATTTCACCATGTAATCGTAATTGGAAGTAAGGCCGGGGGAGAAACAGTCGACGACCGTCGCGGCACCGCCATCGACCGTAACGCTGAGTTTTCCATAGACCACAGCCCTGGTGCCATAGATCCGCACTCCGTTTCCGGTGAAGGTGAAAGTCGCGGTGTCTCCCACAGTGCTGGAAATAGCCCTGGTCCCGCCGTAAAACTTCGTGAGGTCGGTCGGAGCGTAGCTCCAGGAGCCGCTGAAAATTCCATTTGCCGGAATATCATACTGGGTCACGACGGGGGGGACGCTGGGTGCCACCGGCCGCACCATGAAGTCGTCGATTGTGATCCGGTTGGAAGTGGACGATGCATTTTTCGTGGCGACCGTGAGATTCAGCGAATGTGTCCCGCTGGTCAGGCCCGAGGCAAGGAACATCTCTTTCCGATAAACATCCTGGGGCCAGTAGCAATCAATCAGCACAGACGTCCCGCTGTCGATGGATGCATTGAATTTTCCAAGACCTGGTCCCTTCCTGCCGATGACGCTGACATTCGAGCCGGTGAAGTTATAGGTCACGGAGTTACCGACCGTGGTCGAATCGGACCTCGTGAGATTGTAATACAGCGAGTCCGTTCCAGTCGTATGGCTCCATGAGCCGCTGTAAACCACCAATGAGCTTGGCGGATTATCCGTGATCGTGACCGGGGCCGGGGGAGGGGTAGTGCCGCCGACCACTTCCTGGATGCCGATGTCCGCGTAGGTTCCCGAATAGAGTGTATTCCCGTAGAAATCCTCGCCCCCGTTGTTTGCAATCGCAACGCCCGCGTTGATGCAGGGGGAGGAGGGCTGGAGCAGGAACATGTTCAGATTGGCCGGAACATAGCCATCGCTCCCCGATGTGGTGGGCAGGGGGCCGGCAAACTTCGGGTCAGCCAGCACTTTGTACGGGTCATTGTTATCCGGGTTATGCCCGAAGTAGCAATTGTTGGAGTAATTCGTCTGGCTGGGATACAGGCCCGAGGGAGCGTAGAATATGTTGTTGTTGAAAAAGAGAGCCTTGTTATCGTGGATTTTATAACCCAGAGGCAATGTCGTATAAAACACATTGTTATAGACATATCCGCTGCTCATACCCTCGGTCGGATACATGGGGAACTGGCTTCCGCTGTTGGTCTGCCGGTCATCGTTCACGCTCAGGTTATACCGGTAAATGACTGTCTTCGGCACGGTCGGGTCGTTCATCTCGATCAGGATGCCCCCGACGTTGTCGTGCGTATAGTTGTATTGGAAGAGGTTGGTGCCCAGGGCCCCCAGGTCGGCATCAAACGCCTGGCTGTCCCCGTCGCCGGGGGCCAGTTCGTTGTGCACGCGGGCCACTTCATTGAATTGAAAAGTCGCGTTATCGCATTTTACCGCGCTCCACATGCCAGCAATCCACCCGTAGCCCACGCCGTTGATGCCGGCATCGTAACCGGCATTGTATTCGATGAGCGGGGCCTCCGCGCCGTTGATGGTGATGCAGTCCGCCCCGGTGTGGTCGATGATGTTGTCGCGAATGACCATGTTAGTCGCCCATAACTCAGGGTGAGTGGCATAATAGGGAGGGGCTTTCTGGAATATCCCGATCGTCTTGATATCGTGGATGTCATTGCCCTGGATCAGCAGGTTATCAACCTTGGCCGCAACGCTGGGATCCTGGATAAAGATATAGATCGCGGCGTTGTTTTGGTAGCCTCCCCGGGCGGAGACGCCCCGCACGTCATGGATGTTGTTGTTGAGGATCTTGTTGCCTGAGTACGTGCCCGAGGTTCCAAAGACGAGGTAAATGCCCTGCCGCGTTCCATCCGATGTCCCGGTATTCAGGATTTCCATGTTCTGGATCGTGAGGTTGTGTTTGTTCCATGCTCCGATCGCATAGAGGCCGGTGCCGGAAATGATGGGCGCCGCGCCCGTGCCGTAGCCATCCACTGTGAGCGGGGCGGTGGGTGAACCATCGCCCAGAAGGTGCAGGCTCCCCGTCCACGAGGAGCCTCTTTTGAAAAGGACACTGTCGCCGGGCGCAAAGGTGATCGTGTTGACCTTGTCCAGCGTTTTCCACGGGGCGGCGGTGCTTGTGCCGCTGTTGGTATCGACCCCGGCCACGGAATCGACATAGTAACTGGTCGCCATTGCCGCGGTGCCCGGCAGGGCGGCGGCGCCGATGATGATGAGGCCGAGCCTCGTGCTGTGCTTGATCCGGGTTATCGCCGCATTGAATGCGGACAACGCATGCTGGAGGGTATTTATTTTCATAGACGGGTTTCTTCCACTATCTGAGTTGACTGTGCCGCTGGGGTGAATTGGTGGGGTGGGCCTCAGACTCGCGGCAGGTTGTAACTCCACGTAACCCTTTGTTCAATGGTCGCGCGCCGTTACCGTAACGGCCCCTCGGAATGTTTGCCCTGTAGCGCAGACCCCGGCTGCAACGAAGAGATTTTTTTGACGCCCCTAAACCTTCACCGCTTTGCGCAGCACCGTGCTCCCATCGACCCAGCGGCCCTCGATCATCACGGTATGCGGCGTCGCGGGGATCCCTTTTTCATTGCGGTAATGCTGTCCTATCACGAGGTCGCTGGCCGTTTCGCCGATGATTGCGTACCGCTGGTCGATGCCTGTCACGCCCGGCTTGGAATAATCCAGGTTCAGGAAAGCCACCGCCACGTCCTCCGGGACGCGGTATCCCCCTCTCGCCAATGTTTCCGGCAGCCACTCATAGTGGCTGATAATGCTGTCCGGCTGTTCCTTCTTCAACCACCGCAGCGTCACCTCGTCGGAGAACTTTTCCTGGACCAGCGTCTTCACCCAGTATTTTTTCGGCGTCCGGAACTGGTAATAGGTCATCGCCTCCAGGCAGGCATGGTCGAGGCGGAGATTCGCATCCTTCGAGATACAAAGGCCGATACGCCGGTAGCCGCGCCGGTAGAGCTGGCGGATCGCCTCGCGCGTGCCGTGCAGGTGGTGGCTGCCCACGCGATGAAGCCGCGGCACCACCATCGAGTAACCAACGGCGACCGGGCTGAATTTGTCCCAGTCCATGGTCAGGTGACCCACTCCTGTCTCGACGGGAGGGAGGATGAGGCATTCGATGCCGCGCTGGTAAAGGATCCGGCTCAGTTTCCTTCCCGTCATCCCGGGTTCCCCGAGCCAGAATTCCTCCAGTTGAAAGCCCAGCTTTTGCGCCCGTGCGGCAGCCCCCCGGTAGATGGAAACAAACGGGATCTGCCCTTTGCGCGGCCTGCGCTCCTTGTAGGAATTGATCCACGCGATCACCTGGCCCTCGTTCCGGCGGTGCGCATGCGCCAGGTGCGAGGTCAGTCGCTGGATCAGCGGATCGGGAGAATATCCCAGCGCATCCGCCAGCGCCTGGATGCGCCGCCGGGTCGATGCCGCCACCTCCGGCGCATTGCGCAGCGCCCGCGACACCGTCATGCGCGACACGCCTGCCTTGTCCGCAATTTGTTGCAAGGTCACGGGGGAAGCCATGAGCCGCGACATTACCCACCGCGGACTGTTTTCGCAATCGATAGTTCATCCGTGCGTTGGCGCATCCTTCAATCCGGCGGCGCATTCCGGCGCATGCATGATCTTCCCGGAATACGGCGTACGAAAAAGGGGCGGACTCCCGGTTCCCGCCCCTTATCTTTGTGTTTGATTGTTAAACCCTGTTCACATAAAATGAGCGTCCTATGAAAACACAAACCCCCCTGTATGTTGTTCTCCTCTGCATCATCGCCGCGCTGCTCAATGGCTGCGCCACCACCCAGCATTCCGGCCCGCAGGCCCTCGTCGGCACCTGGACCAATTCCCTCGGCACCGCCTGGACCATCAAGGCTGACGGCACATTCAGCGTCGACCTCAACAAGGACGGCAAAACCGACGCGTGGGGCAAATACACCGTCGCCGGCGACACCATCACGATCAGCGATGGCCGCGGCAAAATCCCGAAAGCCTGCAAAGCCCCCGCCACCTACCATTTCACGCGCACCGCGGACACCCTGCACTTCACCCTCGTGAAGGACGGCTGCAAACTGCGCATCAAAAACGTGCTGCAGGACTGGCATAAGAAATAAGATCTAGGAAGTGAGGGGCAATGGCGCGATTTATTCATCTCACCGACGCGCAGCTTCTCACGCGGCTCAAGAAGTCGGGCATCGCCATGTCGCGCAGTGCCAGCGGCTCCCGCTGCGTCTACGCGACCCCGGTGCTGCCCGATTTCCAGGTGTCGCACCAATGGCTTAGGGAGTTGAAGAGAAAAGGAGCCCGCACGATCGGCGCCCTCCAGTTCAAGATTCCGGACGGCGAGGAGGTGCTCGTGGGGCCTTACAACGAAAAGCCGGTGGCCGTGACTGCCTCGCAGGCGGTGAGGATATTTCGCAAACATGAAAGCGGGCTCGGGTTGGAGGTCATGATCCCGCGCCGGATCGAGCCGGGGGAGATCACGCGCAGTTACATTCCCACGCAGATCGTGGGCTGGCGGTACTTTCCCACAGCGCACGGGAAGCCGCCGTTCTGCGGGTGTGAGTTTTGCCAGCGGGGGATGATCAAGAACCGGAAGATCCGGGAGAAATACAAGCTGCAGGATCGAGCATAAGTAAAGCGTACATCCCATTACTGTTTTTCGATCAATTCCTCGCCCCAACGGGGCACCCCAACCCCAGCCCGGGGCACCCGCCCCGGGTTTCCAATCCGCACCATATCCAGCCCTGCAAGGGGCGCACTAATTCCCCTCTGCACAGGCGCGCGGATCGGTGCGCACCTGCGATTAAGTCACAAACACCGCAACCTTGGCCCCGGGCCGGGGTTTGATAACCAAACACACATTATGAAAATCAAAAATTTCCTCAAGATAAGCCCGGCCATCCTCGCGATGGCAGTGGCATTCCCATTGTTCGCCGAAGACCCAACCCCCGCTCCCGGCGCGCCGAAACCCGGCCGTGAAGCCAAGGGCGGCGGAGGCGAGAGGGGCGGCGCACCGGATATGTCCCCGGAAGACCGCGAAAAACTGAAGGCCGCGCACCAGAAAGCCATGGAAGACCCGAAGGTAAAGGAAGCCCAGAAGGCTTTCCAGGACGCGCTCAAGGCCGCGATGCTGGCCGCTGACCCGACGATCGGGCCTTTGCTGGAAAAGATGCCCCCCGGGAAACTTGGAGATCGCGGACCCCGCGGCGGCCCCGGTGGACCCGGCGGCGAAGGCCGTCACAAGGCGGGCGGAGACAAAGCCCCTGCGGCGTCGCCCTCGGCAACCCCGTAAAACCACAAACTCCCGAATCTAAAAAACCGAAACAGGCCGTCGCAACCCGACGGCCTGTTTTCTTTTTCTCCCGCTCCATCCCCGGGTAGGGTTACACCCCATGGCATGGCTCCCGCCGGCGGCATACGCTCCATGGAAATGACAAAGCCCGTCGTGATATGCGTTGCCGCCGCCCTCCTTGCAGGGCTGTGCTCCTGCACAAAAGTGGAGAAAATCACGCAGCAGACCGGTGCGCACCGGACGACGACCTCGGCTGAGCAGAACATGTTGAACGGGCCCGCCAGCGCGCACTCTGCCGCAAAGATTTCCAGCATCCGTTGATGCCCGGGCTGCCCCGGCGTCGGGCGGGGGCTTGCGGATCTGGAAAAGGGCATCGCACCCCTGAAATAAAAAGATGGAATCCCGCCCGCGTCGCATGCCAGATTATCGCCCCAACACCGTCAGCAAACCCCGATTGAAACGCTCCGCGTAATCTTCCCATTCCTATGAAACTCGCCGCCCTCTTTTCCGATCACATGGTCCTCCAGCGCGACCAGCCCGCGCCCGTATGGGGCTGGGCCGCCCCCGGCACCGTAGTCACCGTCGCCTTCGCCGGCCAGCGCCACACCGCCACTGCCGGCGCGGACCGCCAGTGGCTCATCCGCCTCGATCCCATGCCCGCTAGCATCGAGCCGCGCGAACTCCTCGTCACCGGCAACGACGGCGCGTCCGAAACCATCCGCGACGTCCTCGTGGGCGACGTCTGGCTCGCCTCCGGCCAGTCAAACATGCAGTGGCGCGTCGGCGACAGCCTGGACCCGGACGCCGAGATCGCCGCCGCGGATTATCCGTTGATCCGGCTCTTCACCGTGCCGAACCGTGCAAAGGCCGACCCTTCCCCCGAGGTCGAGGCAAACTGGCGCGTCTGCTCCCCGCGCGTCATCTGGTCCTTCTCGGCGGTCGCTTATTTTTTCGGGCGCGAAATGCTGCGGCAGACCGGCGTGCCCGTCGGCCTGGTGAATTCCTCGTGGGGCGGCACGCGCATCGAGGCGTGGACAAGCCGCGAGGCGCTCCTCGCCGACGACGGCGGCCGCAGGGTCATCGGCGAATACGAGGCAGTCAAGCCGGATGCCGTCTTTGCAAATAATCCCGCCGAGTGGCTGCGCGGCCATGTCGTGCCCGATCCCGGAAACGGCGGTTTCGCGCAGGGCTGGGCCGCGCCCGGTTTCGATGACTCCGCATGGGCCGCCATGGACGTGCCGCACAAGTGGCAGGACCACGGCCACGCCTACAGCGGCGTCTTCTGGTTCCGCCGCACCGTCGATGTCCCCGACGCGTGGGCCGGGCGCGACCTCATGCTCGGCCTCGGCGCGTGCGACAAACACGACACCACGTATTTCAACGGCGAAAAAGTCGGCGCCATCGGCTGGGAGATCGACAACGCCTGGTGCACACACCGCATCTACCGCATCCCCGGCAGTCTTGTGCGCCCCGGCCGCAACACCATCGCCACGCGAATCTATTCCTACATGACGGATGGCGGCCTCATCGGGCCACCCGAGGCAATGAAACTCTCGCTCGCGGATGACGACACCGCGCCGCCGATCCCGCTCACCGGCGACTGGCGTTTCCTCGTCGAGCACAACTTCGGCCCGCGTCCCGCGCCCGTGCAACCCCTCGGCCCCGGCAACCCGAACACACCCCACATTTTGTACGACAACATGATCCGCCTCCTCGCCCCCGCCGCGTTGCGTGGCGTGATCTGGTACCAGGGCGAGTCAAATGCCGCCGTGCCGTGGGAATACCGCACGCTCTTCACCGCCATGATCCGCGACTGGCGCCGCACCTTCGCGCAGCCCGCGCTGCCGTTTTACTTTGTTCAACTCGCAAACTACCAGGCTGCGCAGACAAGGCCCGTCGAGAGCGGCTGGGCGGAGTTGCGCGAGGCCCAGGTCATGGCCCTGCGCGAGCCCGCCACCGGCATGGCCGTCGCCATCGACATCGGCGACGCGCAGGACATCCACCCGAAAAACAAACAGGAAGTCGGCCGCCGCCTCGCACTCGCCGTCTCAGGCCGCAGCGGCCCCCTCTATCGCGCCCACAGCATCGAGGGCGGCGCAATCCGCATCACCTTCGACGGCGTCTCAGGCGGCCTGAAAACGCTCGATGGCAAAGCCCCCGCCACCTTCGCAATCACCGGCGCCGACGGAAAATTCGAGTGGGCCGAAGCCCGCATCGAAAGCACCACCGTCCTCGTCAGCAGCCCCCTCGTACCCACTCCCGCCGCCGTCCGCTACGCCTGGGCCAGCAACCCGCCCGCCAACCTCTGCGACGGGGAAGGGCTGCCCGCGTCACCATTCCGGACTGATCCGGATTGAGCGGAGGAAAGGGACATGTAGCATTTGAGATTTAACATCTATCATTTGGCTGACCTCGTGCTCACGCGCGAAGCGTTCAAATGTTAAATGATAAATCTTAAATGCTACATGCAGAGATTGCCGGCGCGGGGCTAGTGATACCCGTTGGCCAGGTTCACCAGATCCTTGTGCGCTTCCTCGAAGGCATCCGCATTCACCTCGTCCATGGCGTACGGCTCCATCTCCTCGATCAGCGCGATCCGGCTCAGGATCAAATCCAAATCCTGCGGTCCGGGATGATCGGGATTGGACAACCCATCCTCATTCAAGTCCTCGATCAAATCCTTGCGTTCCTCCGCGGGCAATGTCGGGTCGTTGATAGCCGAGGCCCAGTACCCCTCCGCCTCCGGGTCAGCGCCCACATAGCGCAGCGACTCGCGCGCATCCGGGTCCTGGATCGGCGGCTTGCCCCCCGGTGGCCGGCTATTCTGCATCACCGGTTGATTCGTTTTCACAACCGGCGGAACCTGCGCGCCGCCCGGCTTCGCGGTCGGTTGCAATTGAACCGATGGCGTGGAGTGATCCAAAGTCACCACAGGTGTTTCCGGCGTAGCCGCCGGTTCCGCGCTTGCCTCGGCCGCATGGATCTGCGGGGACGGACTTGTTTGCCCCGATGCGACGGTAATTCCCGCCTTGCGATTTCCAACCGACAACCCGGCTATGCCAACCGCGAGGGCAGCCACTAAACCAACAGCCAGTATGTTTTTCGTTTTCATCTTTGGGATTCGATTTTAGAGATCACACTGCCACGGAAAAATGAAAGCACTCCCGTGCTTATAATGACAATTCTGTCATCTTTTTCCTCGTTGTAAAACTCCGTTTCCGCCGCCAGCATCGCACGCCTTGCTCGCCCCAACGGGGCATCCCAACACCAGCCCGGGGCAACGCCCCGGGAACCCGCACAAAGTTGGAACCCAGCCCTGTAAGGGGCGCCCGAATCCACACACCCATCACGCATCCACCCGCCGCGCCTGCCTCCTCCGCCGCGACCACCAGATCAACGGCCCCGTGATCGCCAGCACCGGCAGCGCCAGGCTCGCGAGGCTTGCAAAAATGCGCGACGGCCATCCGAAAATGTCCCCCGTGTGGATCTCGCGGTTCCAGTATGCCGCGACGCGGAATCCCGGCGCGGCGGTGCGCGAACTGCGCGCGGTGAGCACATCCCCCGTGCGCGGATCAAGAATAACAGTCGTCCTGCCTCCGGGCGTCTGATCCTCGGGGAATCTCATGCTGATGCGGATCGGGGTCTTCGGATCGCCCAGGCCGTTGATCATCGTGATCCTCGCGCCCGCCATTATTTTCAGCGCGATGTCCGCCGCGCCGCCGGGGGAGAGCAGGGGCGCGTCGCTATTTTTCAATGCTGGTTTCGCGGGCGGCGTGTCATCCGTGCTGCCCGTGACGCGGTTTACAACATCCAGCACAGGCCTTTCCCAATGCACGACCATGCCCGTGACGCCAAAGAGCAGCATGAAAATGGAGGAATAAAACCCGAGCGCATTATGCAGGTCGAAGTTGAAGCGTTTGGACGCGCCGGAGAGCTTCCATATCGTGCGCGGCCACCAGACGATGAGCCCGCTGATCGCCAGCACCACGAGAAACACCGCGCCCGTCACGACCACGGTGCGCCCGACCGGCCCGAGCAGGAGATTGACGTGAAACTGGTGCACCTTTTTCATGAACTGGTTCGCCGTGTCCGTCGCCCCCAGCTCCCGGCCCCTGTACTGGTCCACCGCGAGGTTGAGCCGCTTACCCTCCTTCGTGAGCGGCCGCAGCGAGACGCGCCAGGCCACATCGTAGTCATCCACGGAAAACTGCATCAACGAAACCCGCGTCCCCGGGTGCGCCTGCTCCAGCCCGCGCGCCACCTCATCCAGCGGCAGCGGCGCCCACGCCTCCACCACGCGCGAGATACCCGGATTCAGCCAGTGGTCGATCTTCGCCTCGTACACCAGCATCCCCCCCGTCACCCCCAGCACGATCAGCACCAGCGCCGAAACCAGCCCCGCCACAAGATGAAGCGTGACAACGAGACCGCGCAATTTCGGGGAGAGAGCCATGGCGTTTCATCCTTCGCAAACCTCCCGCCAAATCAAGCACATTAACCGGCCCCGCATGGCGGGATGTTGCACGGGATGCCCATAGGTGAAAACACCCAGTCGTTATCCGCGCACGAATGCCGTTCCCGCATTGCATTCCAAGACCGCGCCTGATAACCACGACGCCATGAAGAACACCCCGATCCACGCACTGATTTTCACATTACTCATCGCAGGCGCGGGGATTGCGCACGCCCGCATCGGCGAGACGGAGGCGCAGATCAAGGCCCGGTTTGGCGACGCGGTGCAGACTTACTCGAACGATGCCGGCGTCTGGCCGAAGGAATACCGGTTCAACGATTTCCTGATCTTGGTTTCCTATGTCAAAGGCAGGAGCTATAGCGAGATGTACAAGCATGTGGATGGCGCGTCGCTCACCGACGCCGAGACCGAGGCCCTGCTGAAGGCCAACTCCTCCGGCGGCAAATGGGAGAAGAAAACAAATTCCCCACCGTTTTGGAACATCACCAAGGACGATACGCTCATCGCCATGGCATCGTGCGACGAAAAACGCATCACACTCACTGTTACGCAAAAGTTTAACGGCGACATGAGCGGCTTTTGAGTTGCAACGATGAAACCCCCATTTTCATTATGATCATCCGGGATGTAGAGCAGGCGGATTCGCGCGAGTGGTACCGGTTGCGGGCGATGTTGTGGCCGGAGTGCGACGATGCGCAGCACACGGAGCAGATGGAAGGCTACTACCAGGCCGCGGATGCGCCCGGTTACCGGGTGCTCGTGGCCGACACGGGGCGGGACCGGAAGCTGGCCGGCTTCGTGGAGATCGGTATTTTCGAGGATGAAAACGGCGGCAAGCAGAAAGTCGGCTGGATCATGGGCATCTTCGCGGACCCGGCGTATGCGGTTTCGGAAACGACCATGGCGTTGATTGAATCGGCCGGGGAATGGGTCCGCGCGCAATCCTGCACCGAACTCCGCGCAAAATGCCCGGCCACGGAGACGGCCCTCGCCGGGGCCTACCAGAGATCGGCATTCCGCGTGCGAGAGACGACCATTGAGTTTGTTAAAACATTGTAACGTATCCCGCGGAGATTTTCCCCATCGTCACCCTGCAACGAAGGACGACTTTCAGATACCCTGCAAGACCCCGGCGGGAAACATGTTCGCACCATCCAGGATCCAGCCCGGTGCGTTTTTTTTTGACAGATATGTGCCACGGCGGAAAATACACGGCGTCACCATAAAAAACATGCCCGGAGTTGACGGGGAATTCGATCGCTTTCAGGCAGTCGGGGTCTGCCAGCAGAGGAATTTCTGTTCCGTGACAGAAGCTGAGGCGTGAATCACCGCTTCATTATCGAACCCCGGCAATTTTTGGAGACGCTCCAGCAAGACCATTTCGCCCGTGGCGCCCATCGGGATCACGCATCCCGAGGATGCGCCTGCGAGGATCCAAAACACATCCGGGGCAGCCGGGCCATCCTCCGTGGTATGGATGATCACCGCGCGCAGGTCATCCCACGTCACGCTTTCCACCATGCCATCGGGGCGTTCGCACCGGACGCCCGTATCGGCGACATGGACAACAAACGAGGCTTCCGGTTGCAACGCAGGGCGGGCGGGGGAGCCTTGCCGTGCAGATTCCTTGGAACCCCGCCCAAAAATGAAATTAAAAAGCCCCATGATGTTTTATTCAAAGCCAGCCTGAAAGTTTCGATGTTCCTGAGTCCGGCCAACCCACCTGGATCCGGGCAATGTTCTAATTTTAAGGTAGCGTTCATACGGGTTTTCATTCCCGTAATTGGATTTTTGCCAGTTGTGCCAGGTCGATGGACAATATCAGGTTCTTCGGATCCTCCCCGTCGTCGTATTTTTTAATGAGATACACTTTCATCACGCTGCCCTCGGCGACACACTTGAAGCCCTGGTATTTCTGGAACGGAAATGACACGAGTTTTTCATACTTGTCGCCCCTGCTGGCGTAGAGCCCGAAGTCCTCGGACGGAGATGCACTCCCGATATCACCGGATAATGCACGGAATGTAACTCCGCCATGCACGCCGACATACATGAGGAAGCCATGAGCCGGGCCCCCGTAAGTCTGGATCGTGACGTGTTCACCGATCCTTGCCCCTTTCAAGTCGTCCGCAGTCGCGGGCAGGGGGAGGAGGATCAAAAGCAGGAGGGCAATCGCGCAGGCAGGTTTCATTTTTAACATGGAAGGAATGACACCGTCGTTTACTTCTTCCCGCCGCGCATGTTATACACCCCCTCAACCCGCGCAAGACAAAGCAGGCGGGTGCGTCGCGGTTTTTGCCGCAGCGCTTGGGTGGACGGTTGCTTTGATCTCCGGTCATTAAAATTCCCGCGTGCGGCGTCATGATGCTTCTGCCAGTATCCCTCCATGCAGACGCGCAAGGAAACCGCCTGGAAGAAAAGCCGCAAGTTCGGCGATATAAAGGGCGGCAGGATGCGCCCACGACTTGCGGATAACATTTTCGCCCGCGCGCATTCCCTGCAGCGGCCCGCCGCCGGCGCGGAACTTCCCGTTTTCATTTGCGACAACCCATCGCGAGATTTCTTTTTTCCACTCGATGAACGGGACGTGATGCGCGAGCTGGCCCTGCTTCCCCGCGACGATTGGTCGGGCATCACCCACATCTGGTTCCGGCGGTTCAGGAAAGCAGAGTATGAGGAGAACGAGCTTCCGCTGGCCGAGTTTGCTTGCGGCTCCGGCGTCCAGCTCATCACCTTGTATCCCTGGCCGCGCACCATGCTGTGGGATCACGGCGATAAAAAACCGTCCCAGAGGCTGCGCACCGTCCTCGCCCGGTATGGAGCGGAACTGTGTTTCGAAAATTCCGGCTGGAGTTCCCGGTGGAACGAACAAGGCTTGAAGAATTTTTACATCGAACAACTTCTCTTCCATGAAATCGGCCACCATGTCGACTGGTGCCGCCGCCACTGGAGCAAAGCCGACCGCCGCTCCCGCGAGGAAGCCGCCGATCAATACGCATTCAGCAAAACCACCCTGCGCTCCATGACATACAGCGCCCAACCCCATGCCTGATCCAAAGAGACCGACAGTCGCCGCGATATTCTGCGGGCTCATGTTTTCATTCGGCGGTGCTTGGGTCATGGTCACGGGCCGTCTTCATTGGGATCTCGTTCCGCACTGGAATTTCAGGATCGCCGGGTTCCTCATGCTCGTCGCCGGTATCTTCACGTTGCGCGACATAGACAAATACTGAACGCCCGCCCCCTCGCGCAGGAAGCATCAGTCCCCGCAGGGACGACAGACAACAGGCAGGCGATTCATCGCCTGTTCCATCGCCCCCCAAAAAAGCACAAGTCCCGTCGGGACGGAAGAGAGCGACATTTATCCCCACAAGCTCCCCCTATTCTCCGGGCCCTCCACCCTTCGTCATTCCGCCCCCCATTCGTCTTGAACTCCCTCCCGCCCTCTGCTTCCCTCTCCCAATGCGCATACTACTCACAGCCACCATGCCACACGCCGAATTCAACGCCGCCGTGAAAGACGGCACGGCGGGCGCGAAACTCAAGGCGATCCTCGACGCAATCAAACCCGAGGCCACCTATTTCAGCGACCACCACGGCAAGCGATCCTGCACCCTCGTCGTGAACCTGCCCGACGCCTCCGGCATCCCTGCCATCGCCGAGCCCTGGTTCCTCACCTTCAACGCCGACATCGAAGTCAAAGTCGTCATGACCCCCGAGGACCTCGCCAAGGCCGGCCTCGACGAGCTAGGCAAGAAATGGGCGTAAAGCATTAACATTTAGGAAGTAAGATTTAGGATTTAGGAAGTGAAGGCTCCGCATCGTGCATCGCGGTGTTTACATGATAAACCGACCCTTGCAGATATACACAGTTAAACCTAAGCCAACCCAAGGAGAATGAACGCAGTAACTCCTACTTCCTAAATCCTGAATCTTACTTCCTAAATAAAAGACCATCCATGGACCTCACCACACCAATCCTCTTCGCCGCCACCGCCGACGCCGACCGCTCCCGCCATTTCTACGAGAAAATCCTCCGCTTGGAATTCATCGCCGACGAACCCTACGCCCTCGTCTTTCGCAGCGGCGACACGCAGCTCCGCATCCAGAAAGTCTATCGCAAGCCCGGCATCCCCCACACCGTCCTCGGCTGGGCAGTCGCAGACATCCGCAAAACCGTCCGCGAGCTCGCCGCCGCCGGAGTCGAATTCATCCGTTACCCCGGCCTCGAGCAGGACCCCGACGCCCTCTGGCGCTCCCCCAGCGGAGCCCAGGTAGCCTGGTTCCGCGACCCCGACGAAAACACCCTCTCCCTCACCGAACAGGGGACGTATGGTGCTGGAAAAAGCGGGTAGCGAGGCCGTTTTAAAAAAGCTCCTCGCAGCCAAACTCCGTTTGGCTGCGCACCGGTCTTGGAAACTCCGTTTCCCGCCTTTTCACCGCAATACATGGTCAATGTCGACCCTGAATGAGAATAGTTTCCATGACTTCCCTCCGTCATGGCTGATGGTTTCGATATAGACATCCACATCTTTCTTATTTTCGAAATCAATCGAAAGCGCGTAACGGCAATGGAGTGATTGCACATCATCGTAGAGGGCTTTCCTTGTTATTTCGCACTTTTTGGATTTTCCAAGAAAAAGATATTTCGCCATATACCCATCGATGGCATCCACTTCCATTTCAGCGCCAGCAGAGTCGCGCATCTTCTTGGCGTCCCATAACATCTGAATAGTCTTTTTCACCAGCCTGTTTGAATTTTCAGGAGGCAATGGAGCTTCCTCTCCCGAAGCACTGGGCGTCATGCCAATAAATACAGGCAGGATTAACAGCATTGCGCACATTTTTTTAGCCATCATACCGGGGATATGGAATTGTGGTGAAAATCGCCAACTTTTGGCACTCATTCCGGAGCTTCAGGCATATTGTCAAATATGGCCGGCATACCTCAATGCCGGTGCCGCAACGCGCGATTCAGCGCCTCGATGCTTTCGTCGTAGGTCGGCCAGTACCCGTTCCTGTCGTGCATCTCATTCAGCGTTTTGAGATAGAGCGCCTCGACCGCCGGATCGGTAAACCTGTGGTGCGCCGGCGCCGGTCGTGCCAGTAACTCCGGGGCGATATAATGCTTGCGATACTCCCGCACCTCCTCGTTGTAATGCGTCGCCGCAGTCACCAGGTCCGCCGCGGGCACCGCGACGAGGCACTCCGCCGGTATGTAGATGAATTTGTCATCCATCTTCACCACGCAGTAAGTCGTGTCGGAGTTATCAGCCCCGCCCGTATATTCCGCCGCCGTCATTTTTCGGACAAATGGAAACACCTCGCCGATATCCACATCCCACCTCGGCGGCGCGGAAGTCCTCGCCGCCTTGCACTCCTTCACCGCCATCACGAAAGTCACCGGCGCATCCTGCGCCGGCGCGGAGCAGCAGAGCAGCGCCAGCAGGATCGCGCAGGGGATGATCTTCACGCCGCGGATATTACCCGCCGCCCGCCTCCCCGGTCAAACGCAAACACCGTCCACAAGTCTCGTCCTGTCCATCCTATCAAAAAATTCCCTCGCCTTCCTTCGTGCCTTGGTGGTGAAAACTCACTTCCCATCCGCAGATTGAACTCGCTTCGCTATCCGTTGCACGATTTCGTCGATCGTGATGCCACAGGGCAGTATCTCGGTTTTTGCGGGATCGTCCTCCCAACCCCCTTCAGGATGTTTGCGTTGAGGGCGGATTTGATAAACCGAATCCTTGGCATCTACCGACCACAACGAAGTCCCTTTTTCAAAAGTCGACCACGATTTCACATTCGCATACTTCAATACCACTGGCTTCGGAAATGCATCCCTCATTGGCGTGGGAATCACCGGGTTATCCCGTGATAACGCCTCTTTGATTGCTCTCATCAAGCCGTCTCGATCAGAGGCTTCCGCGACAGCCACCGGCTCAATGTCCAGATAAAAGCCCGAGTCAGTTTTTGCAACAACAGGAATGAATACCATCCCTTTTCTCAAATACAGGTGTGCCAGCATAGCTGTGTAAAATGATTTTTCCGATCAGCCTCTGATTCTTCCATCCTCTTCCATCCTATCAAAAAACTCTTCTCTTCCTTTGCGGCCTTCGCGCCCTTCGCGTTTAAATTTTAACGCGAGGAATGAAAATCACTTCCCGCCCTTCCCCAGCATCCCATCCCGCAGCTTCTCCCGGATCTTCTTCGCCAGCCGCGACTCCACCTCCTCCACCGCCACATTCGCCTGTGCATCCTTGATGCACTCCGCGATCAAATGCCGCAGCCACGACCCCGAAAGCTCCCCCTTTTTCGACGCATCCAGCAGATTCTGAATCTCCCGGTCCTGCTCATCGATCGACGCATTCGCCACCTCCACCGTCAGCGTATGGTCCCGCTGCACCAGCGCATCGTGGATATTCATCCCGAGGAGATACCGCGCCACATTCTTGTAAGGCAGCGGCTTCATGTCCCTCGCGCGCTTCACGTTCCATTCATACAAGGCCCACGGCATACGGATGCTCACCACTTTTGATCTCATAGATTGTGAATAACTCCCCGGTTTTGTTTACACGTGCGTTACAGCCGCACCGTTGCAGCAGACGCGACGCAGCCTCATCATGCGGACATGAAAAGGAAGATGCAATTGGAAAGGGGACAGCGGAAAAAGGAAACGGCGCGGGAGGTTTCCACCGCGCGCAGCGGCCCCCCTGTAGCCGGCCCCTGTGAGGCCGGAGCAAACAGCACTCAGTATGGAAACAGCGCGCCACATATCAAAAAAACACGCACCACCACCGGCACCACAGACCCCGCCTGCACGGCGCAAATGCCCGGCGGGGCGGGGGAGAGTCTGGTGCTGGTGCTTCATCGGGAACTCGTGCGCAAACTCTATTTATCAGCGCAAAAAAATAAATTAAAAATAATCGTTGACGGTTCAGTGAACCTTTGCTTAGTTAGGCCCACAACCAGGTGCCCGATGCCAAACTCACACTCGCCCGACAAAGAGCCGCTTTCGCTGCAGATCCCCAGGACCCTCATGGGCCGCCTGCGCAAGCTGGCCAGGAAACAGGGAGTAAAACTCCCGCACCTCGTCACCACAATCCTCACCTCGCAGACCAATGACATCGTACTCACATCCAAGGACTATGAAGCAATCGCACGCGCCACGCAGAAAGCCGAGCGCACCGGCAAACGCTGCAAGACTGAGTTTGCAGATCCCGCGTGAGTTGAAATGGAAGCTCATGAAAGACGCCGCGCAAAACAAAAGCACGCTGCAAACACGCGTCGTTTTTTTATTGTCAGAAGGTTCACTGAACCACGGAAGTAAAACAAACCAGCCTTAAAAAAATGAACACCACGCTCAATATCGCCAGAGGGCAGGGGAGGCTCCCATGATCCTCCTCGCCAAAATCCTCGCCCGCCTGCTCCTCCTCTCCTGGGCCGGCGCGCTCCTCTACTTCCTCCAGCACTACCGCCCATGAGACACACCCACGGCCCCATCCTCGGCACACCAGCCGCCATGCGCAGCGAGCCCCCGCTCGACCCGCCGGACGACGACGCATCACCCGATTGCGAGGAAGCCGGCCACGACTTCCCCGGCATCCCCGCCCGCTCCATGCGCATGGAAGGCGGCCAGTGGCACCACCTCTGGCGCTGCCGCCGCTGCGGCCACGAAATCGACGACTTATAAACCGAACCCCGAACCCCGACCTATAACCTCAAAAAGCAACAACTAGGAACATTGAACCTTGAACCAGGAACCCAAAAAAATGAGCACCACCAAGCCAAAAACCACATCAAAACCCACCGCCGAAATGCATCGCCGCCAGCGCGAGGAAGGCGGCATGCACATGGAACTCATCCACGACCTTGAGCGCCGCGGCCTCTACTACATCTACGCCCCCGCGCACCCCGGCGGCGTCGCCGAGCTAGGCGGCATCGGCGAAGGCGCCCCCGACTTCCACATCATCCACCAGGGCCGCGCCATCGCCGTAGAAATGCGTCCCCCCGGCGAGACCCTGTCGAGCGAGCAAAAGGAATGCATCGGCCACCTCCTCCGCACCGAGACCCCCGTATTAGTCGCCGACAGCGTCCGCGACGCCATAGCATTCATCAACCGCCAGTTCGGCTTCGAGTAAGAGGCGAAAGTGACGAATCACAAATGACGAAAATTTAGCGTGTGTATCAGATGTGCAATTCTGGCTTCTGACTTCGGGCTTCTTTCGTCATTCGTCATTCGAGCTTCGTCATTATCCCGCGAGTTAGCTGCCTGACACCACAACCAAACATCCCATGACCCTCACCGAACACCTCCTCACCACCCTCACCGCCGAATGCGCCGCCGTCACCACCAGCGCCGCCACCACCCTGCGCCTCGGCACCGATAACTCCCCGCCACTCGCCGCATCCCTGAACAACCTCATGGGAGTCATCTGGCTCCTCGAAACAAACGGCATCATCCCCCTCGACTGGCAGGACTACCCCGCACAATCGAGCAAAATGCGCGAAACAAAAACCACCCTGCGCGAGTCCGCCAGAACCGGCACCCTCCACCTCGACCGCGAGTTATTGTGACCGACGAGTTACCGTGAAAGGACACGAGTTATCATGAAAATGCCACGATTTGCCATGAGCACACCCCCTGAACCCTGAAATCCGAACCCTGAACCCTTCTTAAAAAAGACATGAACTGGCTCAACATCAACCTCACCACCCTCCGCAGCCCCGCCTACATCGGCTCCGGCCCCGTCCAGCGCGCCACCTGGCTCCAGGTCCTCGCCTATTGCGCCGACCAGGAAAACGGCGGCCGCATCCGGGGCGCCGCCGCGTGGAAGGACCGCCAGTGGCAGCAGACCTGCGGCGTCACCGCCCGCGAAGTCCGCGCCAGCGGCAAGCTCATCACCTTCCACCGCCGCGACGTCCGCGTAGCCTTCTACCCCCTCGACAAGGAAGCCCTCGTCATCAGCAACCGCGAAGCCGGCCGCCGCGGCGGCTCCTCCTGCTCCGAGCAAAAAGCCCGCGCCGCCCGCGAAAACGGCCTCCTGGGCGGTCGTCCGCCTTCCACTAACGGTCGCCCCCGCCGCAACTCCGCCGCCACACCACCACTCCCCGGCCTCAGCGAGCCATCCTCCACCACCGCCCCCGCGAGCGAGCCGGCCCCCATATGTCCTATTAGTCCCATAAGTCCTATATGTCCCATTCCCCCGGCTCCGCAGCAGCCGCCAGCCACATGCACCCCCGCCGCTGCCATCGCCCACGCCGCCACCCTCATCCCCCCATGCCCCGAACACTGGGCCCTGAAATGGTGGGAAGACAGCGAACGCCGCGGCTGGGTCGACCGCGAGAACATCCCCATCCGCAAATGGCGCCCCGCCCTCTCCAGCTACTGGCGCGGCGTCCAGGAAACCGACCGCCGCAACCTCGCCCTGCAAACCACCCGCCCCCATGCCTATAGCCACCACACCCACACCGAAGCCCACCGCGACACCGCCCGCACCGGCCTCCCGCCCCGCACCCTCCACCTCCGCCGCATCGAAGCCGCTCCCGCCGCAGGCGAAGAACCAGACGCAGTCTGCGCCACCGCCGCCTGGAGAACGTGAAAAAAATAGCAACCCTGTAGCCGGGGTCTGAGACCCCGGACACGCGTCGCATCAAAAAAGACATCCTCCCGAATTTATGGAACCCTCACAGCCGCCGCCGCAGCCAGCGAAGCTGGCCATATGTCCTATTCGTCCCATAAGTCCTATATGTCCCATCCCCACACCCGCAACCCCGCCGCCTGACGATCCCGCAAAACTAGCTTTAGCGCGCATCGCCGAAGCCGGCTTCCCCCTCCGCCAGCGCCGGAACCTTTCCCGCATGCACGGCCCCGGCCTCGCCGCCGCGCAGCTCCTCCTCCCGCGCATCCTCGGCGGCGACTGCCTCATCCTCCTCCTCGGCGACCGCGGCCCCGGCAAAACCCAGATCGCCACCTGGCTCGCCCACCGCCGCCTCATCGAGCGCCCCGACTTCACCAAGGGCCGCTACATCAAAAGCGCCGACCTCATCGCCGGCATCAAATCCACCTGGTCCGATCCTGCCCGCCGCGCCGGCCCCGGCAGCGTCGACATCCTCAAAAAATACCGCACCGCCAGCTTCCTCGTCATCGACGACATCCACGAGCGCGGCGCCAGCGCTTGGGAAACCAGCATCTTCAACAACCTCATCGACCACCGCTACGACGCCATGCTCGCGACCATCCTGATCGCAAACATGACCGAGGAAAAAGCCACCCTCGAGATCAACCCCTCCATCCTCAGCCGCGCCAACGAAACCGGCGGCCTCTTCCTCTGCGACTGGCCATCCTATCGGGAAGTAGGAAGTGGGAATTAGGAAGTAAGAAGTAACCAGCGCACGCGATCGCGTAAACAGCGCATCCACAAAAATGGCGGCCCTGTAGCCGGGGTCTGTGACCCCGGATGTGCGTGGCAACAGGAATGCCGTGCTATTAATATGCAACGTCCACCAAGCTCACAGAGCCCCGTTGCAGTCGAGAGCGACTTGCTGGAACGCCTTCTAGGATATGAGGCGAAATGCCACTACTTTCAGGCAATCATCATAGGAACCGGCGTCGTAATTCATGGCAGGTGCTCCATTCACGCATACCTTCTCCCACCTTCGCGACCTTGGCGCGCTTCGCGTTAAAAAAATTCCCGTGAAAAAGAAAATTCAGGATGACCTCAAACGCCCCGCCCGCCGGCCCAACCGCTCACCCGCCGCCCGCGCCTCACGCAGCAGCGCATCCCAATCATCAGGCGGATGCCCGCTCTCCAGCATCCGCCGGAAAGTCCGGTAAGCATCATCGCTGCTCTCATAGGCGCGCTTCGTGTCCTCATCATTCACCCACGCATAAACAATGATTTTGCTCTCCGCATGATAGCGGAAAAACAGCCGGAACTGCTGGAAAAACTTCGCGCGGAACCAGTGCTTCCTGCTCCCGCCCAGCGTCGCCCCCTGCCGGTACGCGGGATTCGCCGGATCACCCGGGATCACCTCGAAAGCCAGCTTCGAAATCGCCGCCAGCAACTTAGTCGCCCTCTTCCCCGTATAACCCACGGAATCCTTCGCCCGAAGCCGCTCCACCTCCACCGCCAGCTTCTCCACCTCATCAAGAAAAAGCGGATGCGCAAAAATCGTCCACCCATTCACCACCAGGGGAGGCGTGTCCGGTTGCCGCACTCGCGCCCGCCTCATTCGTCCCCCGCAAGAGGAGCATCCAGATCCACCTTCACACCCTTCGTCAGCGAGCGAATCCGCTTCGCCAGCCCCGCCCCCACAGGCTTGATCTTGCGCGGATGCGCCATCATATCCTCCGCCAGAAACCGCAGGAACGAATCCACCACAGGATCACTCTCATCCCGCGAATCCGCCCGCGCCAGGATCACAGTCCCATCCGGCTGGATCGAATACAAAACCCGGTCCCGCGGCGCCAGTCCCAGCGCCCTCCGCACCACAGGCGGCAGCGTAGTCTGGTTCCGCGCAGTTAAAGTCGATTTGGCGTCGATGACGGTTGGCATAGAGGCATGGTAATGCAAATGCATTGTTGCGTCAAGAGTCAGCAAAAACGAGCTTCTCAAAATGACTGCAATAACTCCGCGAGTTTCTTATAGAACTGAATTCTTAAGACGCTTGGCGGCAAACTCGAAACGCAACCGTCTCCCAGTTCAATAAGAATCAGGTCGCCATCCGCTGTTCTCGCAATATCGGCTGTGAAGAACGGTGAATCAATCGAATCGCCGAGCGATAGAAATTTTGAAAAATCGGTGTGATCGCCGCCAACCCGGTCGTAAGCCGATGTCCAGAAGAGGCTGCCATTTAGAAAGAAAAGCCGGTATTCTTCGAAGATCGGCTGTGAACCAAAAGGATTGTCATCCAGGAATCGCAAGGGAACATAAGGGCGGATAACGATGCCCCGTTCGAATCCGTCTCCACGATATTTTACAAGCCGTCTGCATGCATCGTAAAATTTCGATTTCGATGCATTTGCCGGTATGTAACAGGCCTCGTTCCAAAGCTCTTTAGCCGATTTAACATAGTCTTTGATGATGTATGGAGGTTCGCCAAGTTCCTTTGCTTTCATCCATGCCTGCCGGAAATCGACTCCCGCGACCCATACAGCTGGTGGTGTTAGATTTATGATTTTCTCATAGTAATTAGGAAAATAATTCGCGTTTGCGTAGGCTTTCGTACTCGTAAAGAGCGAATAACCTCGCAACTGCAATTCCCGACCGAGATTCTCGTATTCGGCCTCTTTTAAAATCCATCCCCTGTATAACACCGTCTGACCCGCGCCCGGACGAAGAAACCGGAAAGCCCGCTGAAAATTCCCGGCTATCAAAGCTTCAAAATCGAATACATGCCAACGAAGGCCAAGCTCTTCCGCCGCCTCCCATTCCTTTTGAAAAGAAGGATCAGGCTCACGTAGGGCATCTTGAAATGCAGGGTATATAATTTCCATCGTTTTGTTTATTTGGGTGTTGAGAGCGACGCATTGTTAAAGCGTCAGTTTGAAAAAACCGGGCCGTTTTGCTCGGGAGGGCTAGGTGGAATCGCTGAAAACTGCGATTACCTTTGGGTTTGCGATCTTAGAGACGAGGATTCAAAAGCAATGATTTTGATAGAAAACAAAATCAAGTTCAGCAGAGGGCTGAATTTATATCACTTTGAATACATCCTTATTCAGGATCGAGGAATACTAATCGCATATGATCCGGAAAGTAAAGCCAATGCTTTCCGTCCTGGCAAAAAGAGGGCAGCGACAGACGGGATTTTCGTGGTGAAATGGGGCTCGCAATGTATCATCGCGGTTTTCCAAACGAATGAAATCACTGGATAGCGTTCATGCAATATTCGGGGCGATCACAGGTACGTTTTCCCGGGCGGTGGTGGGCTATGCAATGATGTCGGTGTCGGTGTTTCTCTCGTACTTGGCGCTGGGAATCTGGCGTCCGTTGCTCCTGGCGATCTGGCCGTTCGCGCTATTCTGGAATTGCTTCAACTGGGAGATGTGGATTTTCGTGCCGTTGATTGCGCTGCTGGTGATGGTGGTCCAGTTTTTCATGGCGATCCGGGAGGGATTTGAGGCGTTTTCGATTTACGCGCTCCTCGCGTTTCCTCCGGCCATTATCCTGCTGCCATCGCTGTATGAGTGGTCCGGTCAGGAACCGCTGCCTCCGGGCTTCTGGCTTCGCGCGATCGAAGTCTCATTCCTATTCGTGGGATCGGTCATCTACTGGTGGGCGGCCAGGCAGAGGGAAGAGTAATATGGGTTATGACATGATTTCCCGTTAAAGAATCGCCAAAATCCGCACCGCCCATGTCTCGCAAACCCGAACCACCACCACTCCGGATCGGAACCCCTTGCCCCAGGCAATGGGAGGAGATGAGCGGGGACGCAAAGCAGCGGTATTGCGGCGAGTGCCAGTTGCATGTCCACAACCTCTCGGCGATGTCGCGCGGCGAGCGGGAGCGGTTCGTGTCGGGGGCGAAGGGGCAGGAGCGGGTGTGCGTGACCTACGATCTGCGGCCGGATGGCTCGATGATCACTCATTCATTCTGGCGCGGCCTGTTCGGACCCGTGCAGAGACTGCAGTTCGCCGCCGTGGCCGTCCTCGCGGGCCTCGTGCCATTTCTCTTTTCCGGCTGCGCCACGCGACGCACCACGGGCAAGGCCACAACCCTGGGCCGGGTCATCCCGCAAAAGAACTACGAAGTAACCTCAAGCACAACCACCACCGGCGCCCTAGTGATGGAGGAACCGCCCCGCCCGAGACTTCCAAAATGACGCCGGGCGGCAGGCGTTAATATTAAACGTGAACTCGACGCAAGGAGATTCGACTCAGGGAGAAGCCGAGGGGTATGGGCGGCAACCCGTGGGGCGAGGGCGGCAACTCGCGAAGGTCGCGAGAAGAAATTTTTAGACAGGATTTACAGGATGAACAGGATATAAGAATTGCGGAAGACAGCCGTTATTTGAACGATGAATGAACCTCTGGCGTGCCATTGCACATAGCCGTATGGGGAAACATCCTGTAAATCCTGTTCATCCTGTCTAATTCCCCTTCCCCCCCCTTTGCGCTCTTTGCGCCCTTAGCGGTTAATAAATCCGGTCAACCAGTTCAACCCCGCCCAAAAACCGCCCAAGATTCCCCAGAAAATGCCGCACCAGCGCCGCAGTCTCACCGGCATGGCCCCCGGCCACGTGCGGCGTAAGATGGCAGTTAGGCGCGGAGAGCAGGGGATGCCCGGCCGGGAGCGGCTCCGGATCAGTCACATCGAGCCACGCAGCGCCCACATGGCCGCTTTGCAACGCATCGGCGAGCGCGGCCTGGTCCACCGTCGTCCCGCGCCCGATGTTGTACAGCACCGCGCCGGGTTTCATCGAGGCGATGCGTCCGGCGGAGACAAAGCGGTCGGAATCCGCGTTGGCGGGGAGGAGGTTCACCACGTGGTCGGCGTTGGAGAGCGCGGCGGGCAGGCCCTCCAGCGTCACGATCGGCACCCCCTCGTCGCCTCGGGCCTTGCGGCGCAGCGCCACGATATTCATTTCAAAGGGACGCAGCATCGCGATCAACCGCGACGCGATCGCCCCGAAGCCGAGGATCACCACATTCTGCCCGCGCAGCGGCTTCATGCTGTAGCGCAGCGATTTCCAGTCCCCCGAACCGTCCCGCGTCTGCGTGCGCAGCGCCGCCGGGAGCTGCCGCGCCTGCGCCACCATGAAGGAAAACACATGCTCCGCGCACGGCTGCGCATAGACCGTCGAGCTGTTCGTAAGCCGCAGCCCGCGCGCCACCGCCGCCTCGCGGAACTCCGGCGTATCATACCGCGTGTAACCCGCGCTCGTCAGATGCACCCAGCGCAGTTTGTCCGATCCCAGCACACTCGAAACCCCCGGCTGCCCCAGCGCAACATCCGCCTCCGCAAACGCCGGGTCCCGCTCCGACTTCGCCAGCACCGAAACCGCCGGCCTCTCCGGAAAAATGAGCGTGTGCGGCCCCACGCCCTCCCTCAGCAACCTCAACTCCGCCTCGCCCAACTTCGCATCGCAAAAAATTTTCAGGGTGTTCACGCTAATGTTTTACCGCTAAGCACGCCAAGGACGCAAAGAAAAGAAAAGGGGAATTAGACAGGATGTACAGGATTAACAGGATGAGATACGGAAGCGAATCTGCTGGCCGAAGGCTTCTTCGTTGTAGCCGGGGTCTGGGACCCCGGTACCGCGTGGCAGCAGGAAAGGCGCGCCGTTTGAATGTCACGCCTTCCGGGGTCACAGACCCCGGCCACAGGCAGTTGCCTGCGGCAATTGTTTTCTCATATCCTGTTAATCCTGTACATCCTGTCTAAGAATTCTTCTCCCACCTTCGCGTTCTTGGCGCCCTTAGCGGTAAATATTCCGCCTCTAAACCGCGCTTGACATTCCTCGTGATAGCTCCAAGCGTACCGCAGCATGGTTATCAGTTCAGATGGAAACACCATGCGATGCCCCGCACACCGCGCGCATCCAGCGCCGTTATGCCCGGGAATCACGAAAAATTTCTCAGAAGTATGCCAAAACAACCCCCTCCCATCGGCGTTCCCAGTGTATGAGCCTGTTTCCGGATGTAACCCCCCCGACAAAATCTACCTCGAAAAGGCAATTTGTCGCCGAATCTGGAGATGTTTTCACATCCTGTACACCCTCTTTACCCTGCCCAAATGCTTCTCCCACCTTCGCGCTCTTTGCGACCTTCGCGGTAAATATTCCGTCTTACAAAGTACGCCGGAAAAGCATCGTCGCCGCCGTCAGCATGATCACCGTGAACACCGACAGAAACAGCAGATCGTACCCGATCGCCCCGAGCCCCGTGTTTTTCAAAATGAGCTGCTTGAACCCATGCACCGCATACGTGAAGGGGTCCACCACCGCGATCGCCTTCATCCAGCCGGGGAAGGAATTCGCTGGATACACGGCGCCGCTGGGGAAGTAGAGCACCGTGTTCAGCACGCCGAAGATCGCGCGCGGCACCAGCGGATCATTCACGCGCACCATGAGCAGGAACATCATGCTGATCAGCGCGAGCGACGTGAGCACCACGAGCAGCATCAGCCGGCACATGCGCATCACGTTGAACGGATCGGGGATGCCCGCAATCAGCGAGCCGATGGTGATGAGCACGAACCCGGCCATGATCGCCTTGATCGCTCCCGCGAGGTTGAACCCCATGATCAGGTCAAACTTCGTGATCGGCGTGACGAGATACCCCTCGTGCAGCCCGCGCGCCTTGTCGTCGATGAAGATGATGCCGCCGCCGATCATCGCCGAGACGAAGATCGAGAGCACGATCGTCCCCGGGAGCAGATACTGGATGTAAGGCACGTAGGGATAAACCTCCACGATCGAGAGCGTGGCGCCCGCCGTGGTGTGCGGCGCGGTAGTGTGCTGGTTGAACGGCCCGAGCAACGCCCCCATCGTGCCCGCAAGCGCGGAGGAGCTGAACTGGTCCGTGTTATCCGTGATCAGCGCGATCTTGGGATCAAATCCCGCGATCACCTTTCGCGAGAATTGCGGCGGGATGTTCAGCACGGCGTTGATCTTGCCATCGCGCAGGTCGCGCATCGCGTCGGCCTCGTTGGCGTAGGCCTTGGTGTCGAACGTGCGCGCATTCGCGGCCACGGCCTGGAACATTTCCTTCAGCTTCACCCCCTGCGCGCCGTGGTCCTGGTCAACGACTCCAACATGGAGGTCCTTGATCACGCCGCCGAACGCGTAGCCGAGCACGATGAGCTGCACGATCGGCATGATCATCGCCACGAGGATGAGCGTCGGGCTCCGCTTGAAACGGCGCAGGTCGCGCTCAATGATTGCGAGCATTCTATGCATAAGATGGAAATGACGAATGACAGAATGACGAAATCCGAAACAATGACGAAGCCCGAAGCACGAAACGCGTACCGCCATGAGCGGCGCGCATTTTCAAACCAGCGCGTTTCGTCATTCGAGCATTCTGGCTTCTTTCGTCATTCGTCATTCGTGCTTCGTCATTCATTTTCTCTGCATCATGAAGGGGCTGTTCGACGGATCGGGCGCGCTGAGCGCGTCGCGGATCTGGTGCCCCGTGTAGTGGACGAAGACGTCGTCCAGCGTGGTGCTTTGCACCGAGAGCGTGTTCACCGCGAGGTCGGCAGCGCGCGCCGCCTCCAGCACCGCCACCGTGGTGGACGGCCCATTGTGTGTGGAAATGCGGAAGATATTGTCCTCGCGCTTCACCTCCGCGACATCGGCCAGTTTGTTCAATTTTTCCTCCCACCCCTGCGGCACATCTGCAAAGCTCACCTCGAGCACATTCTTCCCCGGGATCGAAGCTTTCAACTTGAGCGGCGAATCGAGCGCAACAAGCTTCCCATGGTCGACAATCGCAATGCGGTCGCAAAGTTTGTCCGCCTCGTCCATGTAATGCGTCGTGACGAGGATCGTGAGATCGTGCTCTTTCTTCAGCCGCGAGAGCATCTCCCACACCGCCACGCGCGACACGGGATCGAGGCCCGTCGTCGGCTCATCGAGGAAAAAAATCTTCGGCTCGTGCACCAGCCCGCGCGCGATCTCCAGCCTGCGCCGCATGCCGCCCGAGAACATCTTCACAGGCTTGTCCGCCCATTGCACCAGGTCCACCGCCTCGAGCAACTCATGGATCGTGCTTTTGCGCTTCTCCTTCGGGATGCCGTAGAGCTTCGCGAAAATCGTCATGTTCTCCATCGCACTCAAGTCGAGGTCGGAAGTCATCGCCTGCGGAATCACGCCGATGATCTTCCGCACGTCATTCGCCTGCTTCGCAACATCAAACCCGCCGACGCGCGCCACGCCCGACGTCGGCGGCACAAGCGTCGTGAGCATGCGGATGAGCGTCGATTTCCCCGCGCCATTCGGCCCGAGCAGCCCAAACACCTCGCCATGGTTCACCGTAAAGCTCAGCCCCGCCACAGCGCAAAAATCGCCAAAGCACTTCGTGATATTCTCTACCTCAACGTCAAACATGGTCTTTATTTAACCGCGAACTCGACTCCTGGAGAGGCCGTGGGGCGAGGGCGGCAACACGCGAAGGTCGCAAAGGCAAGATGGGAAAAGCACATATCCGGAAATTTCTTTGTCTTACCTTCGCGCTCTTTGCGTTCTTTGCGGTTAATTTTCATCTTATTTGGCAAGCGGCAGCAGCACATAAGCCGTCATCCCCACCGCCAGCGCCCTGTCCTTGTTGTCGCACCGCAACCGCAGTTCAAAAGTCTTGATATCCCGCTTCGTCCGGCTCACATCCCGCTGCGTCGCGTAATCCGCATCCACCGCGCGGTAAAAAACCGTCCCCTCGCGCTCCGCGCCGGATGGCAGCCGCACCTTCATCTTGTCGCCGAGCTTCACGCGGTCGATGTAAGTCTCCTCCACGTCCGCGCGCACCCACAAATCATCCTCGTTGATCAGCGTCACAATACCCTGGCCCATGTTCACCACCTCGCCCTGGAACGCCGCGCGCACATCCACCACGCCATCGATCGGCGCGTGGATTTCCGTGTAGTCGAGCAGCACCTTCGCCTTCTCCTTTTGCGCGGTCGCGGCCTGCAACTGCCGGTTCAGCGCCTCCACGCGCGCCTTCGCGCCGTCATTCGCGGTGCGGGCCTGGTCGTACGGCTGCTTCGCCTCCGCGCCCGTGCGGAAAAGCTTTTCCTCCCGCTCGAAATTCAGCCGCGCATTCTCCCAGTCCGCCTGCGCCTGCTTCAACTGCGACGCCATCTGCTGTTCGTTGCTCACATAGAACGCCATGTCGGCCTCCCACTGCTGCTGCTTGATTTTGCCGAGCAGATCGCCCCGCTTCACGTGGTCGCCCTCTTTCACGAGCAACTCCTGCAGCCGCCCCTGCACCTCCGAGCTCACGATCACGTCGTCCGTCGTCACGATGCCCGTCAGCACGATCTCGCGCGGCTCGCGCGTGAGGAAATGGTAAACGCCCCCCGCGCCGATCGCGACGACGAGTATGAGGATGATAATTTTGCTTTTCATGTCAAAGGTGCGTCCGGTTTCAAAAATAGGCCATGACGGATAAAATCGAGCATTTCCTTCCTCCGGCGTTTCAAAGTCGCCTTGCTGTACGCGTCGACGCGACCGAGTTGCTTCAGCACAGGCGCGGCGGAGAAATAGAAAACGGTCACGCCTGCAATGGAGACCGACGTGTGCATGAGATCCGCCCGCCGGAACTCGCGGCTGCGCATCCCGCGCTCCAGCAGCCTGTACAGCGCCTCGCTGCGCGGCACGAAAAATTTGTGCACCAGGTGTTTCAGCGGCTTCCCGCCGTTCGTCATGAGCTGCTGGTAGAGCGGCGCGTACCGCATCCGGCTCGCAATGAAATCAAAATGCATGCCAGCATACTGCAACAGAATCGTCCGCGCCGACCCCGGCGCAGTGAGCACCTCTATCGCATCCGCATTGAATTTGCTGAAGTGATCTTCCACCACCGCGACATAGAGGCTCTCCTTGTCCTTGAAGTAGTAATAAAGCAGCGCCTTGTTCACACCTGCCGCCGCCGCAATCGCCTCCGTGCGCGCCCCCGCCAGCCCCTCATCCGCAAAAATACGCGCCGCCGCCTCGAGGATCGCCCCACGCGTCTCCACGGACCTCTGCTGGCTGCGGGCTGGCTTTTTGGTGGTGGATTTCATAAATTAACTAACCGGATAGTTAAATTTCACATGGTGGGGCTTCAAGTCAAGTTCCGTAACTCTTTTCTTCGCGTCCTTTGCGATCTTCGCGGTATAAAATTTACCGCGAAGGCCGCAAAGAGCGCGAAGGGGGGAGGGGATTTATCCTGCGATGATGCGTTCGGGGTGCGCGTAGATATTCATCGTCTCCCCGCGCAGGAAGCCCACCAGCGTCTGCCCACTCTCCCTCGCAAACTCCACCGCCAGACTCGATGGCGCCGATACCGCGCACATAATGGGTATGCGCGCCGCCAGCGCCTTTTGCATGATCTCAAACGACGTCCGCCCGCTCACGAGCAGCACATGCGAATCGAACGGTAGCAGGTTTTTAAACAGCCCGTGCCCGATCACCTTGTCCAGCGCATTGTGCCGGCCCACATCCTCGCGCATCACGAGCAATTTCCCGTAGCGGTCGAAAATCGCCGACGCATGCAACCCGCCGGTCCTGGAAAACGTCGCCTGCGCCTCGCGCAAAATTCCCGGCAGCCGCGTGATCGTCTCCATGGCGACCGTCACCTTCGAATCCACCGGCGCGAAATGCTGGTGCACCGCCTCGATCGATGCCTTCCCGCAAATGCCGCAGCTCGACGTCGCAAAAACATGCCGCGTCAACTTCTCGAAATCCACATCCACCCCCGGCGACAGAATCACATTCAGCGTGTTGCTATACAGCTCCTTCTCGCACCCTTCGCCATCCACAATCGCCGCGATGTCGCCGCGCGTGCGGATCAACCCTTCGCTCAGCAGAAACCCCGCGACCAGCTCGTGATCATGCCCCGGCGTGCGCATCGTCACCGCGACACTGCGGTCCTTCACGCGAATCTCCAGCGGCTCCTCCACTGCGAGGTCATCCGCCTGGACCTTCGCCCCGGCGCGCAAATCGCACTTCAGGATTTCCGAGGATGCGCTTTCCTGCCGCGGCGGCATCACCGCAGATTTCTTGGAGTCTTTGACCACAGCCTGATTATGATCGAAGCGCGGACAGCATGCAACAGCCGGAACTTTCTTCCTCTTCACGCTCTTGGCGGTTTCAATTCTCCCTAATGGAATCCCCTATGAGCCGCACCTGACCTTCCCTGATTGTGAATCGCAGTTACCCGCTCCAGGATAAGTGTGTGCAGCCAGAGGTGTCCTCCGACTTGAGAAAACAAGGTGTATTCCAACCGGAGTGGTCATTAAACACATCCGGAAGCACCGCAAAATGCGAAATAAGGGCAACATGAAAAAATCCGACAGCGCGAATTCCATGAAGCAGGACGAAATCAAGAGGATCAACGATCAACTGGATAACGCGCAAAAACTGCTCGAAAAAATGAAGGTGGAGCTTGCCGGTTTCCAGTCAGACGTGGAGGCTGAGGAGAAGGCCTTGGACACGCAGTTCAGCAAGATCGAGGAAACGGAAGCACTCAAGGGCCGCGCCGGCTGGCTGGGCATGGTGGGACGCAAGCACTGAGCAGGAGTTTTGGGTGGATCGTGATCTCCGAGCACGATGGGAAATCAATTGCGAGCGTAGCGAGCCACTTCATTTAGAATGGCGCTATCGCGCTTTTGCTTTGGCATCGTGCCCGGAGATCACGATCCACCACATGCAACAGCAGTAACCCCTACGAGTAGAAGTAATCCAGATCCACCTTCGGCACCTTGGGCTTTGCTTCCTTCACCGGAGCGGCTGGCGCGCCGGGCTCGGGGTACTCGAATGTCTTTCCCTCATAGTTGCGGATCACGATTTTCTCGGCGTCGTGGTAGAGCGTGTAGGCGGGATTGATCGGCACCTTGCCGCCGCCGCCGGGGGCGTCGATCACGTATTGCGGGATCGCATAGCCGGTGGTGTGGCCGCGCAGCCCCTCGATGATTTCCACGCCCTTCGTCACGGGCACCTGCAAATGCGAGGAGCCGGTGATGAGGTCGAGCTGGTAGAGGTAATACGGGCGCACGCGGCTCATGAGCAGCTTGTGCACAAGGTCTTTCATCGTTTCCAGATCGTCGTTCACGCCCTTCAGCAGCACGCTCTGGTTGCCGAGCGGGATGCCGGCATTTGCCAGGCGGCCGAGCGCGTCGCGCACCTCGGTGGTGAGTTCGCGCGGGTGATTCGCATGCACGCTCATCCAGAGCGGGTGATATTTTTGCAACATCGCGCACAACTCGGGCGTGATGCGCTGCGGCAGGAAGATCGGCACGCGCGAGCCGATGCGTAAAAATTCGATATGCGGGATCGCGCGCAGGCGTTTCAATATTCCCTCCAGCTTGTCATCGGAGAAAAGCAGCGCGTCGCCGCCGGAAAGCAGCACGTCGCGCACCTCGGTGTGTTCCTCCAGGTAGCGGTAGATTTCCTCGAAATTCGTGTGCAGCTCCTGCTCTCCCGCGCCACTCACCACGCGGCTGCGCGTGCAATAGCGGCAGTAGGAGGCGCAACGGTCCGTGACGAGGAACAGCACGCGGTCCGGGTAGCGGTGCACGAGCCCCGGTACCGGCATGTGCGAATCCTCGCCGCACGGGTCGCTCATTTCATAGGGCGTCGTCCATGTCTCCTCGATGCGCGGGATCACCTGGCGGCGGATCGGGCAGTCGGGGTTGTCGCGCTCGATGAGGTTGAAAAAATGGGGTGTCACCGCGAGCGAAAGCTTGTTGCCGGAAAGCAGCACCCCGGCGCGTTCCTCCTTCGAGAGCACCAGGTGCTGCTCGAGCTGGGCGAGCGAGGTCACCCGGTTCTTGAGCTGCCATTTCCAGTCGTTCCACTGCGCGGGATCGACGTCCGGCCAGTAGCCCGGAGCATGGGAAATGAAGGTTTTGTTTACGGACTTCGCTGGTACGGCGGCGACTGCGGAGTTGGATTCCATTGAAATAAGGTGAGTTGATGAACTTATGCGGGTCTGTGGGGTTGTCAAACAACGGATGTTGGGGAGAGTTGTAAGGCTTTTGCCATCAGGGAATTGCAGGATTCATAATTCCTTGACCACAATGCTGTCCGAGGAGTCCGAATACGTGAGAGCCTTGCTGATGATCCTGTGAAATAAAACGGAGACTTTTTCACGATTTCCGCAGTGGTCGCAAAAATAGATACCACCTTCCCAATCCAATACGACAGTCGCGTCCGCCCATTTTTCATCAGGTGGACCAAACCGGAATTCGAAGCGGTTGGCGTTCTCGCCGCACTTGCCACCAAAAATGAGCATCGTCTTCCGCAACTCGTCGATTTTTTCCGGAGGAAATGAAATACAATATTCGATACCCATGAAAAATGGTTTCCCGGCAGGATGTACTGTTGTCCCTCTATAATCAACCTTCATGGCCGGTGACACAAAGGTATTGGCTGCTCGTGCGTGCGAATTGTGCGACAATTCCGAAGGCGGATACAAAGAAACGCCAGTTTGAACGAAATTCCGTCCGCCCCTGTCAAAACCTACAACACGCAACATGAAGATACCGAAGTTTTCCATACTACCCGCCTGCATCTGTATATCGCTTTCGCCGCTGCTCATGGCCGCCTCCCACGGGGAGGAGCCAAAAAACCCCGCCGCCTCCAGGAATTTCCTGCAACAGCTCAACGACGGTTTCTCCGGCCTCTATGAAAGGGCGGTGCCCGCCGTGGTGATTGTCGACACCAGCAAAAAAATCTCCGCCGATGATAATAATGGTGACATGGATGGCTTCGATTTCTTCCTCCGCGGCCCGCGCGGCAAGGATGACTCAGGCAGGTTCAAGCTGCCCACGCCCGGTTTGAAGAGCGAGGGCTCCGGCTTCATCGTCCGCCAGGACGGCTACATCTTCACCAACAACCACGTCATCGACGGCGCCGACAAGATCGACGTGAAGCTCAAGGACGGCCGCCATTTCACCGCGAAGGTCGTCGGCACCGACGAGAAAAGCGACATTGCCGTGCTGAAAATCGAGGCGACCGGCCTGCCCACCGTGGAACTCGGCGACAGCGATGCCGTGCGCGTCGGCCAGCTCGTCTGCTCGATCGGCGTCCCGTTCAATCTCGACTATAGCTTCACCTGCGGCTGGGTCAGCGCAAAGGGCCGCACCGGCCTCACCAGCACCGCATATGAGGATTACATCCAGACCGATTCCTTCGTGAACCCCGGCGACAGCGGCGGCCCCGTGCTCGACATCGACGGCAAGGTCATCGGCATGAACACGCTCATCAATGGCATCGGGCGCAAGCTCACGTTCGCCATCCCGTCGAACATGTTGAAGGACATCGGCAACCAATTGATCGCCACCGGCAAAATCGTGCGCCCGTGGCTCGGCATCGGCATCCGCACATTGGGCGACGAACCCGCGCTGAAGGATTTCATCAAGGGCATCGACCACGGCGTTGTCGTGAACGCCATCCAGGGGGGCGGCCCCGCCGTGAACAGCGACCTGCGCGTCACCGACGTCATTACGCAGGTCGATGGCAAGGAAGTCGCCACCGCGCGGGAATTGCAAAAGGAGATCCTCCGCAAAAAAGTCGGCCAGACCGTGAAGCTCACCGTGTGGCGCGAAGGCAAGTCGCTGGACGTCGCCGTAGCCACCGGCGAACTCCCCACCGACCTCACCAAAGTTTCCAACGCCGCCCCGAAAAAAGACACGGATAACGACGCCCCTGCCGGCGATCCCTACGGCCTCCAGGTGGACAACGTGAGCAAGGAACTCGCAGGCGCCTTGAAAATGAAAAACCCGCACGGCGCAGTCGTCACCGACGTCGCGCCAAACAGCCCCGCCGCGCTCGCCGGCGTCCAGCGCGACGATCTCGTCACCGAGGTGGACTCGCAACCCGTGGCCGACGCCGCCGCATGCAGGGCCTTGATCGCCAAGCACACCTCCGGCAAAGGCGTCCTCCTCTTCATCGACCGCAAAGGCCAGAAAACCTACGCCGTCCTAAAGACCGAACAGTAAAAAAATTTCCCACATTCCTTGGTTGGGCGGCCGATGCCGGGTGGCATCGGCCGTTTTTTTTGTACGCGGGGAAAAATTAACGCAAAGGTCGCGAAGCAACTGTGTCATAAAGCAAGGGAATGTTGTTGGTGTTGTTTGAGGAGGGAGTGAAGGTGGATGAGAAGTTTGCGCATGGCGGCAACGATGGCGCATTTGTAAGGTTTGCCGCG